>CDZD01008143.1_pt1 | contig 190174 bp, 187 predicted proteins | sample 554771 | NCBI WGS metagenome assembly CDZD01 (sample SAMEA3182069, study PRJEB8094) | gut metagenome | biome: human; feature: gut; material: Stool; isolation source: human stools | place: Canada | collected 2011-11-08
ACATCATCAGACCAGAAGCAGCATAAAACAAAAAAGCACATACTGTAGCAGATAACGTCCGCCAGGGATTCAATTGGTGCTGGATTACAGGAGTGCTCTCTAGGCAATGACAAAGCAGAGCGAAGCCGCTAAGACATATTTTATAGGGCATGACCCTGGAAAGGAGCAAAGGCGGCACCCCACTATGGGTAGGCTGGACGAAGGAATTTAGGACTCTTTCAAATAAGATGATCCTGTTAGACATGAGAGGTTGGCAGCCATAGGGAAGAATGGGACACAGATTCGCCTTCATAAAAAAAGGATGACGTTTTATTTCGTGTACCTTTCTGACTGGAAAACGAAGTGCATTGAAACAGAAATGACACGGTTTTCGCCCATTATTAAGAGCTTGTCATTGTTTGCAACTTAATTAACCATTGCACAGATGGCTAAAATACAAGCTTTTTTGTGCAAAATATATAAGAAAGTATAGAGAGTAAATATGAGGTATGTAAAATTTTTAATTGCAATCTTAGCGACAATATGTATTTTGGGAGCAAATTTTGAACAGGTCAGTGCAGGAAATGGTCATAAAGCCGAATGTGACTCACAAGTGCGTCGTGTACAGTGTGGGGCATATGTAGCAAATGTATCAATGGGGACACATTTGCTTTATAACACGAATAATGGTGGAGTTTATTGCGGCATGACCCACGAAAAGCATTTACATAATATTTATTGTGCAAACAGTAGCTGTAATGTATTATTCAGCTCAAATGAAGTCAGAACCTGTCTAGAGAAGCATTCGTCATGTGAAGCCAAAACCGGTATATGTCAGTATTAAAACTGTAAAAACAGAATGAGGTGGGCTGTTTTACATGCCCGCCTCTTGATAAAAAGTTATAAATATGAACACCAAAACGGAGGTACCATGAGGAGACAAAAATGGGGAGTAATCGGACTGGCAGCCATGCTCGGCATAGCGGCTCTGGGCTGCGGTGAGAAAAAGACAGAGCAGGATAATGGGATGGACAATCCGGCTACGGTAATAAACTGGCAGGAAGAAACCAAGGATGCACCGGATGCTGTGCAGGGGCAGGAAACGCTGCCGCCGGAACTGCAGAAACTGGAAAAATGGGAATTGAGCGACCTCTATGAACAGGGAGCACTGTCAGAAGCAGAGTCCGTAAGAAATTCCAATCTCCTGAATGAAGGCCGCTTTGTTTTTGACGAAAACGGTCAGATATATTTTTCCCTGCCGGATACATCAGTTATATATACATCCGGAAAAAAAGGAGAAAACCTGCATGTTTTTAAGGACAATCCGGTCTGGTATATGCAGTATATGGACGGATGGCTTTACTACAATGCAGAGAGAGAAAGTCTGCGCCGGGTTAATTGCGAAAGCGGTGAAGAAGAGCCGGTGGCTGAGGACGTCAGGGCGGAATATTTTATAACGGAAGACGGCCTGTACGCAGGTGCGACGGATGGCGTGGGTGTGTTTGATGGCTCCGGCGTAAAGGTAGGGGACTCGGCACCGGGAGAGACCGTTCGTCTGATGATGGGAAACGGTATCATAACAGGTTCTTATCTGGGGGACAGCGCAGAGAATTTCGGGAAAGGCTATCTGATAGCCTATCGACTGCAGGATGCAGGCTGCGGTTACATAAGGAAGGATGCCATGTATACCCTTTGGGCGGGGAAATGGTTCAGCTATGCAAATGATGACAATTCCATGGATATTTTAACACGCCATGTTTATAATCTTGAGAGCGGAGAAGATTTTGATTTGGGAAGCTGTTCCTATTATGCGGTCAGTGACGGAGAGGCTCTGTATTACTGGGACAGCAGGTCTGACGGAACATCTGTTTATAAATGGAAGGAAACAGAAAAACAGGAAATCTGCTTTCTGGAAGGCAGTGATGCGGCAGTTACCCATATGTTTTTGGGACAGGATATGCTGTACTGGATTTTCAGGACATATTCGCAGGATGGAGCGAAACAGACCCTGTATTATTATGATTTAGCCACTGATGAAATGGGAATGGTATATGAACAGGAATAATAAAATCTTTATGTTAATAGCTGTCATGAGCGTGTGCCTGTGGTTTTCAGGATGCGGTTCCCAGCATGACGGTAAGCAGAATAACAATACCGATGTAGCGGAACTGACCATACAGAATCTGAGGGATTATTGTGTGGATGAGGGCGGAAAAAATATCTATTTTATTACAACGGAGAACAATACCGTATACAGCTACGGACTGGATGGTACAAAGAACGGAGAATATAGTATTTCCGCAGATGATGCTTACCCGATGCAGTTTGCGGTCTACGGAGAGGAAGACAGCCGGTCATTGTCAAATCTGTGTCTTACAGGCGGAAAGCTGTATGTATACAGGGAAAATAAGGGAACACTGACAGAACTTGATATGGCAACCGGAGAGCAGAATGTTCTTGCAGTAAGGAAGGATGCCATGTATGTGCAGAAAATGGCAGCAGGAGAAAACACGGTGATGCTGTTGGGCTACCGAGGTGGAGAAACGGCAGCCAGCCTGATAGACAAAACGTCAGGAGAAGAGCTTACGGTGCCTGTGGAAAATCCGGCGGCAGTGGCAGTTGCGGAAAAGGACAGTTATTGGATTAATACCTGTGAAAACGGACAATACTGTTTCCGGCTGTACGATGCCGGTACCGGGGAAATTTCGGAAGCCTATGACAGTAATTTTACATATGGGATGTCGGATATTTCTTACGATAAATCGGAAGGTTCCCTGTACGGCTATCTGGTTATGGGACAATATGTGAAGTTTTCCCCAAAAGACCCGAAGGTTGCGGCACGCTATACGGCTGTAAATGTAGAGGATATTCCCGGACACCTGCAATATGAGGCAGGCAGAATTTTTATAAAATCATCGCAGGAAGAAACGGTATTTTCTTTTTACCCGGATGCCTTCATAAAGAATAATAAACCGCTGAAAGCCTATACTACATCGGAAATGGCACTCAGTGACTGGGGCGGCTATCAGATAGAACTGGAAGTTCTTGACTGGGAGGAGCTGGCGTTAAAGATGCTTGCCGGCGATTCGGACTATGATTTTGTTATCACATCCACAGATATGGCGCAGGCGGAAACCATCCGCAATGCCATGATGTATACCCCTATTCCGGAGGAGATGATTTCAGACTATTGGAACAACTGCTATCCGTGCATCCGGGAGGGTGCTGTTTATCAGGGTGATATTTGGATGCTGCCGCTGAAACTTAGGGTAAAAGGAATTGTTTATCAGGAAGACAATTTAGGCGAGTACGGTGTGAATATGCAGAATGTGCATACGGCGGAGGACTTGTGCGAAGCGGGAAAGGTGCTTTATGAAAACGGACAGGACGGCAGGTACGAAATTTCTTTTCTGAATACCTTTTTATTGCAGGATTACGTGAGAAGGCAGCGCATGGAAGAAGAACAATCGGGAAAGGAGATTTCCTTTGATACGGAAGAATTCCGTCAAATCCTTGCTTTCGTAAAGCAGGAATACCGGGACGGCGGTGATTATCTTCATTCGGAATTTATGAATCATTCATGGGATTATGCTGTGCTGGGTAACGAAAGCCCGGAGGAAGCAAGAAGAAGGAAAGCACAGACGGTCTGCCTGGAAACGGTAGAGGGCGATGCCTGGGATTATGCAAAATATGAGGGAACGACCGGTGTGCATGTCTGCGGAATTCCGGGAATAGCGGGAGAAGCCACGCCGCAGATAACGGCAGATGTATTAATAATAAACCCCAATGCCCCGCACAAAAAAGAAGCTCTGCAGTATGCGGCGCAGATGGCGGAAGCATACTGTGCCCAGCCGGAGAATTTTCTTACTGCAAACAGAGAGCTTTATCCGGAAGACGGTTTTTATGACGACCTGCATCAGTTATACATGACGGGAACTATCTGTTTCAGCCTGCCGGAAGGACTGTTTGACAGCTATTACCGTTACGGCATGAGCGGGGATGTTTCAGAGGAGGAAGTCATTGAAGAACTGGAACGCAAGGTTAAAATGTATATGGGCGAATAAAGGAAAGCACGGATTTCAGAGAAAAATGAGACTTTGTCTGCTGCCGGTCATGGCAGGACTTGCCCTGTTTTATCTTCTGCCGTTTCTGAAGGTCATTCTTTTTTCATTTCGCAAGGGACAGTTTCAGAAAAAGTTTGTGGGTTTTGCCAATTACGCAGAAGTGCTTGGCAATCCGTATTTCAGGCTGGCACTAAAGAATACGCTCCTTATGATAGGGATATGCGTACCGGTCTTTCTGCTTTTATCGTTACTTTTGACGATATTTTCGGTGAATACAGGTAAATTGGGACGGTATTTCAGAAAGCTGGTGTTTTTGCCGCTCTTTATGCCGTCCGTCAGCATCACGGCTGCCTTTACTTTATTTCTGCCGGACAGGGGAACCCCGGTTCCCGTCTATGTCATGTTTTTATGGAAATACCTGGGAATGGGCATCGTTATACTTACCGCTGCATATTTGGCCGTGCCGTATGAAATTTACGAAGCGGCACAGATGGACGGAGCCGGAAAAGTGGTAACGCACTTAAAAATTACACTTCCGCTCATGAAAAGAGCCGTTCAGTTTGTGGGTGTCATGGGCGTGGTATACTGCTTCAGAACCTTCCGGGAGAGCTATCTGTACTACGGACAGAATTATCCGCCCGATTACAGTTATACTCTCCAGTATTATATGAACAATCAATTTCTGAAATTAAATTATCAGTTCATGGCTGCCGCATCGGTTATCATCGTCCTGTTAATAGCGGTTTTTGTGACAGTGGGAAGCGGCGTTTTTCGCAGGGAGGAAAAGCATGCATAAAAAACACAAAAAAGGACGCCTGCGGAGTGTTACAGAGGGCGTTTGCTTAATACTCCTTTCTGTCGTATGTGTTCTGCCGTTTCTCTGGATGTGCGGGAAAATACGGATAAAAGATTTTTACTTGCTTTTAATAGAAGAATTCTGGTTTTATCCGAAGTATTGGTACTCGTTAGGGATAGCGGCGGCAATAGGAACCGGAGCAGCCGTTTTGTCCTTCCTTGCGGCAGTCGGTCTGCAATGGGGAAATATAAAAGGAAAAAAAGCAATTCTGTTTCTGGTTCTGCTTCTTATGCTGATGCCGCTGCAGGCAACCCTGCTTCCGACTTATATCGGCTTGCGGGACATGCGTATGCTGAATTCACCGTTTGCACTGATACTGCCCATGCTGTGTTCTCCGTTTGCTTTTTATCTGATGTACCAATATGTGGAAACGGTACCGACGGAAATCGTGGAGGCTGCCAGACTGGAAACCTCTTCGCTTTGTAAAATACTGTGGCATGCTCTGCTGCCCCAGGTAAAGGGCAGTGTGGCTGCTGTATTTGTGTTCATGTTTGCGGAGGGCTTTAATATGGTGGAACAACCGCTTTATTTTGTAAAAGAGGATGTCCTGCGGCCGCTGTCGGTTATTGCGGAAGAGTACATACAGGGAAAGGAACAACTGCTGTATGCCGTCGGAGTGCTTTGCCTGATACCCATTCTGCTGCTTTACGCGGTTTATGAAGAGGAATTGTCGGACGGCATGGGACGGCTAAAGGGGTAGAAGATATGAAAAAGAAAAAAACAGGGATATGGATAGCTGCCATTACTTTCTTTACACTGCTGCTTATCGGTACTTTTTTTCACAAAAAAATAGATGGTCTGTTCCGCATGAAGGTGGCGGCGGTCTACCCACAGGAATGCCGTGTGGAAACGGAGTCTGTGATAGAGCTTGACGGAGAAGAAATACCGGTCACGACAGAAGAAGTGTATCTTTCCCTGCCTGCCGCTGCTGTTCATGATGGTATGGTTTTTGTATTGGAAACAAAAAAGGTGCCATACGGAAGCTATGAAGCGGTGTTTCTGAGAGCCGTGGAGGTGGCAGAAAACGCAGAGGAAGCGGGCGGCGATATGGTTTACATAAAAGACGGCATTTTGCGTTCGGAACGGGTTGTTGCCCTATTTGACGACCGATTACAGGATGGAATGAGAGTGGTGGAAGAATAAACAATAAACAGAGCAAAGGATATGAAAAACATGAGCTATTTTCTTTACCTGAAACAATCTTTTCGGCGCAGACCCATGTGGCATCTGAACATATATGTGATTATTACGTGTGCGCTTATTCTGCCGCTTTTGTTTTCCATTTACCTGGACAGCAGCAGTTACGGATGGAGCCAACAGCTTATCAGTATGGCAAAAGGAGAAACTTTTCATATAGCAAATGCGGGTGAGAAGGACGTGGAAGTTTTTCGGAATATCGAAGGATTATCGGAACCGTATTGGGAAGACGGTACGGTTTATGTGCATATCCTGGATGACGAACAGTGGAAAAATACGGAAACGATGCAGTATTTTGGTTCCTTACTTCAAAAAAGACTGCAAACCGCAGACAATACGATGCTGCATATTACCGCATATGATTATGATACCGCCCACGGAATTTCCCATGATGCACAGGAAGCGGGCGGACAGGTAATCATAAGAATTTTAAGTGTGTTTATCATGTTTATTTCAGCAGGCATCATGAAGTCTGCCTATGAAAATCATCTGCGGCGTTTTCAGTCGGACATGGCAATCTTAAGTTCCTGCGGAGCGGATAATCGTCAAATCAACAGACTTTATTTTGCGGAATTTGCCGTTCTGTTTTTCTGTGCTGCCATCAGTGCGGTTCTGATTGCAGCAGGCACGATGAAGCTGCTGTTTCACTTTTATCTGGAAGTGAAGGAAGGACAGGGAATAGCCTGGCTTATATTTAAGATAGAACCGGTACATACCATTCTGTGTATTGCGGTTTTCGGGCTCATTCTTTCAGGAACGTTAGGGCATGTTCTGAAGGAAAAGAAAGAAAAATCCGTATGGAGCCGGATGAAAGAAGATATCCAGGCAGCAGACAGCCGGAAAAGAACGAAATGGAAGCTTTCCTTTTTGTCATCCCCTGAAAAATCCCTGACCGCCATCTGGAAACAGCGGACAAACCGGGAATACCGAAGCTGTATTGCAGTGGCAGTTCCTGTCATGACGATTTTTCTGTTTTTATTTGGCTATTTATCCCTGGACATTGCCATGATGGAAAAGCCGCAGGAATATGAACTATGGATTTACAAGCAGATATCTGTCTACGGAGGTTTTACACAGGGAGAACTCGATTTTTTGAACCGGCTTGACAATGTGGAAAGCACAGGGTGCGTGCAGGAAAGCGGAAAGGACTCTTTTGCCGTAAATGCGGGAACAGATAATTTGTATGTGGATTTGGTTAAGGTGAAACTGCATGATGCGGGAGAACACAAAAATACGGCAGAAAAAATAGAAAATTATTTTCAGAAGGGAAGTATTTCCCTGCTGGACAGGCAGGAAGAGGTGGAAAGAGCACAGGTTATGAACAAAGGCATTTATCTTTTGCTTATGTTCCTGTTTGCCATACTGTTTCTGTTTATGATGCTGATTATTTACATGAGGCTGAGCAGTTATATCTGGGACAGCCGGAAAACGACAAGAATTTTATCCCTTATCGGTGCTACAAAGAACATGGCCTATGCATCATTTATCAGACAGGGGCTTGAAAATGCCATGGCGGCTGTACTGATACCGCCGGTGGTCAGCACTTTGCTGGTGAGTGTAACGACTGCATCAACCGGCATGGGACTTCCTTTTTCCATTACACTTGTCCTTACTTATCTTATATGCGGTATTATGACGGTTTTAGCTTTTGCTTTGCCGGTGTACCGTCAGTTAAAGAAACAGCTAAAAAATTACAGGTAGAAATTCGGAGAAACCAAGATGAGCCAGATAGAAATAAAGAATTTGACCAAAAAGTTTATACAGGGCAGTAACGAAATTTATGCGGTAAACAATGTCAGCATGCAGATAGAAAAAGGAGAAATGGTGGCGATTACAGGGCAGTCCGGTTCGGGAAAGACAACACTGCTCAATCTGATAGGCGGTATAGAAACGCCTACCTCCGGTTCGGTTTTCTTTGACGGAATAAATATCTGTGAACTGGACAACGGGGAACTGTCAAAACTGCGGCGTACTAAAATAGGCTATGTTTTTCAGGATTTTAATCTGATACCTATTCTGACGGTGGAGGAAAACATTCAGATGCCATGGCTGCTTAACTCCCAGAAAGTGGATAAAGAACGACTTCGGGAAATCGAACACTTTCTGGGCCTGGAGGAGCGTGCTCATCACCTGCCGTCAGAGCTTTCGGGCGGTCAGAGGCAGCGGGCAGCCATAGCGAGAGCACTGATAAACCGCCCGGATATCATACTGGCGGACGAACCCACCGGAAATCTGGACAGGCAGATGGCAGATGAAATTATGGAGTATTTTATCCGGTTAAATAAGGAAAACATCACGGTTATTCTGGTGACACATGAGGAGCGTTATGCGGAAATGTGTTCCCGGAAAATCGTAATTAGTGACGGCAGGATAATTTGAAGGGCACGATTGTGAGGAAAAGGAAGGAGCATACAGAATTTCAAATGAAAAGAAATAAAAAGACATGGCTTGCTGTAGCCGGAGCCATAACGGCTGGTTTGTGCATATTGGTTTTGACAAGTAAGGGGTTCAAGAGTATGGAGCGGAGTACTCTTCTGCCCGTAAAAAAACAAGCGGAAAAAGTAACAGAGATGATTGGGAGCATTGCACAGGCAGCTCTTCAAACACAAAAAAATATTGCTGTAAAAGAAGCATTTCCGGCTTTGAAAGAGGAATATGAGTTAGTGTATGCCAACATTCCCATTTTTCAATTTGGTACAACCGGCTCTTATTTCAAGGATACGGACATCTATGCGGATTTATACCGCAAAGAGATTTGGGAGAATGGCAAAGAAGGAGTGGAACTTAGTCTGTGGGCTGACAGAAGAGAAATCTGGCATACGATAAAGAACGGGGACGAAAAGGATTTTACTCTCTATCCTTTGTTCTGGCAGGAGAATTCTACAAATATTACCTCAAATCAGTATATTTCTTATTATGTAATAGAAAGAGAAGACAATGTGTATCTGATGAGGTATCGAATGGAGGAAAGTGATAAAGAGGTGACTTTGTCCTATAAGGTGTTTGGAATGGCGGGGAATTCTTTATTACATACTGCCAGCGAGGTACCTTATGATGCCGACAGTATATCGTTTTATCTGGTAACTGACGGTATGACAGAGCCGGAAGCAACATTTCCGGTGGAACGGATGGTTGCCTTTTATGATACGGTGAAAAGTTACATGGAGAATGGTATTTCCATTGACAAGGAAAACCAGGCAGCCCCCTATTTGTATGATATTTTTCCTTGGCTTCCCGAAATGGCTGCCGGACAGCAAATCAATATAGAAGATATGCATTCTGTTCGGGAGGTGCTTACACAGGTTCAAAAATCCCTTCCGGTGGATGAGTCCGTTACCATGCCGGAACTTTCGTCCGACGGAAAATATTTTATTACAGGAAATTACTACAGTAATGAGGATGAAAGCTTCCTGACGGTGAAAAGGAAAGAAGATGGCTCTTACGAGGGGATACTTCTCATTGATAATGTGCTCTATACACGGTTTGAGGGAGAATGCCGGAATGGAATTCTGACGGCAGTGCAAAGCATAGAGGAGTCGGAGGAACCCCAAAGTGAAATGAAAATCTCTTTTGAAAATGGGAAAGCAACGGTAACACTTTCAAACAAATCAGAAATAAATTCTATCGGGGAAGGTGCTGTATTTACTTTTGACAGTTATGCAAAACCGGAGGAGTTCCGGAACTTAAAAAATGCTTATCCTATTACAAAATAAAAATCCGGAAAGAAACAATATACATAATTTTACACTGCTTTAAAAGCCTAAAGTTATGCTAATTCTGCCCAAATCATGTCACTTGTGCCAAACAGTTGCATGTGCTATGGAAAAATGCTATGAAGAAAACAGAGAGCAGGCAGAAAAAGGAGAATGAAAAATGAGAAAAGGTGGAATTATTTTTCTGTATATCATATTTATATGCGTACTCGTGATGGCGGGGTGTGGCCGGCAACAGGGAACAGTGATGTCGGAAAATACTGATAACAAGGGTAATATTGCAGAAGAAACCTCTGTGGAACATACAGAAGATCTGACAACGGAAAATCCTGTTTATTACGCCTATCGGGAAACTGTAATTCCGGATGCATGGAGTACATTGCCGGATCTGACGGAAGAAAGTTATTACCGGGGTGGGGATTATGTCCTGAAAAATGGGAAAATTTATTTATGGTCGGTTCTATGTGAAGAATCCCAGTGGAACGGTCAGTTCATGGAGACCTGGAAAAAATATTATCTGCAGGAACTGGATATGGCAGAGAAACCGCTGTCCTGGAAAAACTCTGACATCTCGGAAGATGTCAGTTACGCGGGAAATACCTATGCAGTGGTAGTTCCACCGTTTTCTTTTACTGAAAATGGAGAGACAAAAGGTTTTGTGAAAACAGCGGATGGAGAATGTTTTGCTGCGAGATGGGAAAACGGCAGTATTGCAGAAGTCTATGACGGAAAGAATTTCAGCGGTTCCGAAGTAGAAAAACTGCAGGATATCAGCAATGCATGTGATAAAGAGAACAGAGTGTATTTTTTCCAGGAAGGCAGTTTAGAGGTGACGAAATATGAGAGCACCATGTCAGAAAAAACAGACATAAGTCTGCCGGGGCGCATCTATGGAATCCTGCAGGCGGAAAGCGGAACACCGGTATACTGGTATGGAACGGGAGCGGGAGGAAAATTTTGCGTGAAGGATTTACTGTCGGGGGAGGCACTGGCGGAAGATCTTGCTCTTAACGGGAATAGCTTTGCGGCAGCACTTGCCATCGACGGAACTTTGTATATAGCGGACAAGGATGGGATTTACCGTTATGAAGAGGGGCTGCAATTACTTTATCCGTTAGGCGACGACTATCCTTTTTATAAAATATACGGAATGGAGATATCCGATGCCGGTGATATTCGTATGCTGGTGGAAATGGACAACAGTACGGTACTGCTTATCTTTGAAAAACAGGACAGTCCCGTAGACCGGGAAAAAGAAGAGATTACGATAGCTTTTCTTTTACGGCAGAGAGCATTGGAAAAAAGCATCGCACGATTTAACAGACAAAGCAGCAAATATCATATAGAAACAACATACATAGAGGATCCTTTGTATGGTGATTATGCAGAGTATCAGAACAAGATCAAGATGGCAGTATCTACGGGAAAAGGTCCGGACATTTTGGGAAGTGATCTGGTTGCAGATGCAGAGCCGTATATAAAAAACGGTTATATAGAATGTGTGGATGAACTGGTACCTGCAGGGGAGAATTATACCCGGGCTGCATTTGAAAGCTGCTACATCAACGGAAAAATTTACGGAATTCCTTATGAATACAGCCTGAGGTTTGCCGCCTACAATGCGGACATGGTAAAAGGGAAGAAAAGCATTACCTTAGAGGAATTAATGCATATAGTAGAGAATTCCGGAGCAAGTATTCTGCAACCGGGGCTCGGAGGAGTTGGCATTGTCTATTATTATGGATTGTACGATGAGGAAAATCCTACTTTTATTGACTGGGAAAAGGGAGAAAGCCATCTTACGGAACAACCGTTTCTGGAACTTCTTGCCTTTGCAAAGAAGTATGCAGATACGGGGGAATATGGGGATAATGAGGCAGAGCTTTTAGGAAAGGGAACAGCATTCGCCATGGCTGTAAGAATGGAAGAATTTTCAGAATGGGATAATGCTTACCGTAATTTCAATGGCAAAGCCGCTATGACAGGCTATCCGCGAAGCAAGGGGAACGGCTATTATCTGGCAGGAAAAGAACTTTATCTGAATGCAGGTTCGGTGCATAAGGAAGGGGCCAAAGAATTCTTGAGATATCTGCTTTCGGAGGAAGAGCAGGTATTGTATGCGGGGTATGACAGCTATGCAGAAATGGAGAGAGAGTCCGACGGGACATCTTCACAGATATTTACCGGAAACCATTGCCGGTTTCCGGTAAACAGGGCCGCACTGGATGTTATTGTTGAGAAGAAAAAGGAAGAGGATAAGAGTTTATATGTTTCCGATGAAGATGGCAACTTTCATAAAAAGGAACCGATAGATGAGGAACAGATAAAACAGTTCTATTATATAGTAGAAAATGCCCATCCAGCAAATGTGAAGGCATCGGCACTGTATGATATTTTGGATGAGGAACTGACACCGTATTTTGCAGGAGATGTTTCCGCTGAAAAGGCGGCAGAACGGCTCCAGAACAGAGTACAACTTTACCTTAATGAGAGGTGATTGCAATACGAGGGAGGAAACTAACGTGAAAAGGAAGAAAGGATACTTAATAAGAAATGCTCTGCTTATGGCAGCCAGTCTGGCTTTCCTTGCCGGCTGTGGAGGAAAAGGAGACGGAAGCAGTGCGGAATTAACGCAGCGGGCAGGTGTGGAGGACTTGGGGATTTATTATTCGGTGGAAGAGGAAAGCTTTCTGAATCCGTTGGATTTATTTCCGCTTGAAACAGGAGAGTTTGGGGAAAGGGACAGTGCTTTTCTGACAAAAGAGTATATTGTATATCATACTTATACAAATGACCAGACCTATGATAATCTGAAAAACTATCTGGGGATTTATGACAGGCAGCTTAAGAGTTGGAATATCCTGGATAAACAGGGAGAACGTACTTCTGCTTATGAGGGGGAGTTATACCGGATAGCTGTCCATACCGCACCCTGCAGAGGACTCGACGAAAAAGTGTATCAGGTGGTATTCCAGGAAAATAAATCCTATCTGGCAGAAATAAACGGAGGAAAAATCTCACGGTTAGTCATGGAACTTACCGACAAGGATGCAACTCTTTATGCATATGCTGATTTATATAAATATGTGGACAGGGAAGGAAGACTGTATCTGGCGGATAATGATAACCTGCGTCTGTACTGTTATGACGAGAACAAAACGGTAAAAGAGACGGAGGTGCCGGGGATGGTTTATGGAATCCTGCAAAAGAAAGAGGGGGAGGATGTCTGCTGGTATGGGTTGGATGCGGAGAAAAATCCGGTTGTTAAGAAGGTGTCGGATGGAAAAACGGTGGCAGAAAATCTGAAAGGCATTGGAACAGAATATCAGGCGGTTATGGCAGAGGATGGAAGCATTTATTTTGCCGATACTCAGAATTTATGGAAGTATACGGATGGAACCCTGCAGAAGATATTTGCTTTTGTGCAGAATGATTATCTGCTGCAAAAAGTATGGAGCATGGAATGTACGGAGCAGGGCGATTTGGAGCTTTTAGTGAAAATGGATTCGGAGCTGGTGGCTCTCACCATGCACCGGGAGGACTCCCTTCCCAGGAAAAAAGAAATTGTGCTGGCGGATGATACCATGTCCTTACCTATGAAAAAGCTGATAGCACGGTTTAACAGACAGAATAAGGAATATTATGTTACCTACCGGGTACCGGAGGAAGGACAGGAAAGCGCGGATTTCCGGCAAGCCGTAAATTTAGAACTGAGTAACGGAAAGGGACCGGATATGCTTTCCAGCGGACTTATCCTGTCACCGGAAGATTATGTGGAAAAAGGCTATCTGGCAAGCGTGGATGCTCTTATTGCAGACCCGGAACAGTTTGGAAGCGGCGTACTGGAAGACCAGAAAATAGGGGATACCTTATATGGGATTCCCTATCAGTGCAGCTTCTTTCTTGCTGCTTACAGCACCGGGGAAACAGGGGACAGGACAGCCATAACTCTCCCGGAATTTATGGAACTGGTAGAAAATTCGGATGCCGACGTCATAGAAGAGAACATGGGCGGTGTGGATATTCTGGTGTATTATGTACTGCACGATAATGACGATGCTACTTATATTGACTGGAAAGAAGGAAAAAGCTATTTAGACGGGGAAGAATTCCGAAAGGCACTGGAGTTTGCTAAAAAATATGCGGACAGTGACAATACGGACAAGAAAGCATTTGCCCAAAGCGCCGGCATTTTCGACTTGTTTTTCATAAAGGACATGTACAGTTATTTTCAGGGTTCGGCTTCCCTGATAGGTTTTCCCTGTAAAGACGGAAACGGTATTTATGTGAGAACCGATGCCTTATATAAAAATGCCGCTACCGGGAATGGAGAAGGAGTGGATGCCTTTTTACGTTTTCTTATATCCGAGAGGGAGCAGGAGCGGTATGCGATGTATGGCAATACGGAAATGATACAGGAGGGCTATACCAGTGGAACGACGGGAGCATTCCCGGTTCTGAAAGATGCATACCGGAAGAAAGTAACCAAGGCAGTGCGGGAGGACTATAAGAACAGTTTTTACATTTCTGATATATCTTACACGGATGAAATGGTAGACTGGGTTTACTTTATGCGGGACCATGCCAAGCCGGATGACGCCAATGTATATGCTGTTTATCGGATTATTATGGAGGAACTGAATCCTTATTTTGACGGAAGCGTTTCGGCACAGGAGGTAGCGGAACGGCTCCAGAACCGTGTGCAGCTTTATTTGAATGAGAGGCAAAATGAAGAAAAAACGGACGGACAGAGTAAGGATGAGCAATACGAAATCACCATGGATGAGGTAAAAAAGCTTTCCGCGAAAAAAGGTCTGTCCCTGACGGATTTGTATGCTTACAGTGACAGAAAAGAAACAGAACAGGATTTTGCTTATTATGCCTTTTCCTATGAAGGCGTAGAGTATACACTGGATATTTATACAACGGAACAGGGAGAATTAGAGGGAGCGCGGCTTGTAAGACGTAACGACTATCTGTCCATCGATATCCGAAACGGTAACATAGACCATCTGCTTACATCGGATGTCTCTGTTGCGGATTATCTTACCATGGAACTTCCGCAGGAAATGGCGGTAGGGGCATATGATATGTATATGCCGGACTTCGGCGGCAGCAGAATAGATACGGAAGAAACGAAAAATGAAGAAATCCCCTGCGGCAAAATCCGGCTGATGCATGGGGATACGCCGGTATTTGCGGATGGAAAGCTCACAGATATTGCTTTTAATGACAACAATTTATATGCGGTGACAAAGGAAAGTATAAGTGACCTGCCGGTGCCCTGCCTGTTTATGGAACTTACTGAAGACGGCGATACAGAAACGGAGTGGTGGGCTGCTTATTTTACAAAGGAGGGTGTTTCGGATATCGGTTATCTGGTGCAGTTAAAGAAAGACTGTTTTACAAAAGAAGAAGCGCTGGATGCAGTGAAAAGTGTACAGTTTACGGAACGGGCTTTTGGAATGGAGTGATAGAGAAAATTTCAAAAATAAACCTTGCATAGTTTATAACTTTACGATATACTACATCCATAAGCAGATACTTCTTTTTTCTAATTTTCTTTTGCCGGTGCTCGCCGGTGTCTAAAAATTCAAGAATTCCTGCTTAGAACCCAAGAACAACAAAATAATCTAAGGAGGAAAACGTGATTAGAGAACTGAAGAATGCAGTAAGCACTTCCGGGAAAGAAGCGCAGTACGATGAACATGCCAAAAACATCGCAGGGCAGAAATTCATCATAGCCAACATTCTGGCAAAATCCGTGGAAGCTTTCCGGGGAATGAAGCCGAAAGACATCATTCCCTACATTGAAGGGGAGCCGTACATCAGCAAGGTGCCGGTGGAGCCGGGAATGACCAATGCCGCATGGGTGGAAAACGGGCAGCGTGTGGTCGGATTCAACACGGAAAATCAGGAAATCAACGAGGGACTGGTACGGTTTGATGTAATCTGCTATGTGCGGCTGCCGGAGAGGGATGGAGAAAAGGTACCTGACGGCGAAAAGAAGCCGCTGACCCAGATAATCATCAATCTGGAGATGCAGAAGGACCAGCCCAGGGAATATCAGATTTTAAATCGGGCGGTCTTTTATGTGAGCCGGCAGATTTCCGCCCAGAAGGAGAGGGACTTTACGGGTTCCCATTACGACGATATCAAGAGCGTGTACTCTATCTGGATTTGCATGAATATGGAGGAAAACAGCATGAGCCATATTCATCTGACCAAAGAAGATATGATGGGAAGCCAGCCGTGGAGGGGAGGACTGGATCTGTTCCATATCGTTATGATTGGGATTGGAAAAGACCTGCCCGGACAGGAAGAAAGCTATGAACTGCACCGGTTTTTGGGAACTATATTTTCCCAGAAGCTTGCGGTGGAAGAAAAGTTACATATAATGAAAACAGAGTATGATATATCAGAGGAAGAAGATTTCAGAGAGGATGTGAACGAGATGTGCAACTTAGGTGAAGGAATTATGGAAGAGGGCATTGCCATTGGAATGGAAAAAGGCATAGCTATTGGAGAAACGAGGGGAAGAGAATCCGGTCTGGTGCAGGGACGCGAAGAAGGCATCGCTATTGGAGAAACCAAAGGAATCAGCATTGGAGAATCGAGAACAATCCGAAGTATGCACAAAAACGGCTTCACAGCGGAGCAGATAGCGGCGGCGACGGACAAGGCGCTGGATGAGGTGAAAGCAATTCTGGCGTAAAACCAAAAACTTTATCGGCAAAAAGCTAAATATTTTGAGGCTTTTTGCCGATATGTTTTTTGATAACGGAAATCAGCTGATTCACACGGAGGTGATTATAATGGCAATTGAACCATTAGGAAGTGTAATGAGTGTACAGGCACAGACGCAGATACAGACCAAGCCCGTGACACAGACGACAAACGCAGAGTACACGGATGTATCTGCCCAGGAAACGATACAGCAGACAGACCCGACTATCCGCATCGTAGAGAACACACGAAAAAAAGGTGATTCCGATGCAAAGAACGGTGACAATGCCAATACAATGAAGCAGCCCAGCAATGAGCAGATAAAAAAGGCAGTAGAAGCTTTTAACAAGAAATTTGGCAGCTCAGAGGCTATATTCGGCATACATGAGGCTACAAACCGTATTACCATCAAGATTGTGGATAAAGATACCAAGGAAGTTATCAAAGAGCTTCCTCCCGAAAAGACTCTGGATATGATAGCCAAGGTATGGGAGATGGCAGGTATCTTAGTGGATGAAAAGAGATAATGACAGCTGCAAACGGCAGAAATTAAGACCGAATAAAAGGAGGAGCACAGCATGGCAATGAGAATGAGCGGTCTGATTTCCGGCATGGATACTGAAAGCATCATCCAACAGTTGGTATCAGCCAGACAGACTAAAGTAGATAATACCAAAAAAGCACAGACCAAGCTGGAATGGAAGCAGGATACATGGAAAAGCTTAAATACCAAGCTGAAAAACCTGCAGAGTAAATATGTTTCCAACTTACGTTTCAGTACTTCTTATATGAAGAAAACAACAAAGGTTTCCAATAGCAGTGTTGTCAGCGTGATTACCGGTGAAAATGCGGTAAACGGTGTACAGCAGCTTGCCGTAAAGCAGCTGGCAAAGACGGCATATCTGACAGGCGATAAGGTAGAGGCGGGCGCAGACGGAAAAAGCTGGAATGCTTTATCCAAAATCAGCGACGTGGTAGGAGATGATTTCGCAGAGGGAAGTATTTCCTTTACGGCAGGCGGAAAGACGGTAGATATTAATATAACAAAGGATACGACCATTTCCGATTTACTGACCCAGGTAAAGGAAAGCGGACTGAATGCCAATTTTGATGCCGGACAGCAGAGATTTTTTATCAGTGCCAAGCAGTCAGGCGCTGACAATAACTTCAGTATGACGGCAAACAACGAAGCAGGCGCCAATATTTTGTCCAAGTTAGGACTGCAGGTAAGTCTGAAGGATGATGCATCGTCTTTAGCCCGCTATCAGGAATATGCAGGCTATTATGTGGCAGGAAACAGAGATGCGACCCTTGCAAATATGCAGAGCATGATTGATAAGGATATTGCAGCCAAGACGGACGAATATCTGTCCCGGTATAAGAGCCTTCTTACATCGAAAAAGTCTGCAGAAGATAAGATTGCGGAAATTCAGGAGAAGTACAAGGATAAAACACTGGAATCATCCGACGTATATCAGAAGCAGCTCGATGAAAAGAACAAAGAATTAAAGGAACTGACCAGTAAGATTTATACGCTTCCCGATGGTACTGAAAAGGATGAACTTATGGCACAGAAGGCAGTGTTGCAGAAGGAAGTGGATGAACTGACCACTCTTAAAAATGATGCTTCCACCCTGGAAACCCAGCAGAAAAACTTAGAGTCCTATGATAAGCAAATGCAGGACATCAAGGATAAATACATAGATGTCACAGAAACCACAGACACTGAAGGCAATGTGACCTACAGTGCAACCGCCAAGGACAGTGTAAAAAAGAGTATAGAAGATTCTTATTACAGCAAAGCTGCTTATGCAGCACAGGTTATGGCGGATTATGATGCTGGTAAGCTTGCGAAAACCGGAGCAACCAAAATCGAGGGTCGGGATGCCAAAATCCTGTTAAACGGTGCGGAATTTACCAGTTCCGACAATACCTTTGCCATTAACGGACTTACTTTTACAGCATTGGCAGAGACAAAAGACGGAGAAGAAGTCACCGTTACCACGCAGGACGATACCGATGGCATTTACAACATGATTAAGGATTTCCTGAAGGAATATAACTCCATCATCAATGAAATCGACAAGTTGTATAATGCAGAGTCTGCCAAGGGATATGAGCCTCTGACAGATGATGAAAAAGATGCCATGTCCGATACGGAAATCGAAAAGTATGAGGACAAAATTAAAAGTGCATTGCTGAAAAGCGATGACACCTTGTCCAACATCCGTTCCGGATTTATAAATGTAATGTCTACCGGTGTGGAAGTAAACGGGAAGACCATGTACTTATCCAATTTCGGTATCAATACACTGAGCTATTTTGTTGCTGCAGACAATGAAAAGAATATGTACCATATTGACGGAGATCCCGATGACGGCGATACCTCCGGCAATGCCGATAAATTAAAGAGTATGATTTCCAGCGACCCGGATACAGTAGTTTCCTTCTTCACCCTGCTTTCCAGAAACCTGTACAGCAAGATGTCAGACTTGTCTACTGCAGTGGACGGATACAGAAGCTATGGCAGTTTTTATGACGACAAAAAGATAAAATCTGATTACAATGACTACAAGACCAAGATAGCGGAGCAGGAACAGGAATTAGCGGATTACGAAGATAAATGGTATGAAAAGTTCAGCAAGATGGAAACGGCTCTTGCAAAACTGCAGTCCAATACCAATGCCGTAACCAGTTTATTAGGAGGTTGATGACATGGCACTTCCCAATGCCTATGCACAGTACAGTAACAGTAAAGTTTTAACCGCATCACCGGCAGAACTGGTTCTCATGCTGTATGACGGAGCCATTAAATTTTGTAATATAGCAATGACGGCTATTGATGCCAAGGATATTCCTAAGGCGCATACGAATATTGTAAAAGCACAGAAGATTATTGACCATTTGCGTATGACGCTGGATATGAGTTATCCGGTGGCACAGGATTTTGATAATATTTATTCCTATGTAGCTCAAAGACTGGTGGAGGCAAATATCTCCAAGGATAAAGAGATACTGGAAGAGGTATGTACCCATTTGCGTTCTGTCAGGGATACCTGGAAAGAGGTTATGCGTATTAATCACGTGGGAGGTGCTTCATGATTGAAAACTACTTAAATATCATGAATGAATCCTTACAAAAGAAAAATACCCTGCTGGATAAGATTACGGAAAATTGTGAAAAGCAGGAAGCACTGTTAAAACAGGAAGAACTTTCCTTTCCGGAGTTTGATGCCTTAATGACGGAAAAAGACAGGCAGGCGGCAGAACTTTCCAAACTGGATGACGGCTTTGAGGTACTTTATGAAAAAGTGAAGGAGCAGCTGCAGAACGGAAAGGAACAGTACAGACAGCAGATTCTTTCCATGCAGGCCCTGATTAAAGAAATTACGGAAAAAAGTAATCATATCCAGGCTATGGAAGAACGTAATAAGTATAGTATGGAAGCCCATCTGAGGAAAGAGCGGGGAAAGCTTCAGATGAGTCGTCAGGCGTCGGTTGCCGCTTATAATTATTATAAGAGTGCAAGCAGCGGAGAAAGACATTCCATACTGGACAAAAAAAATTAAAAAAATATATAAAAAGGTGTAAAGTTTTTAAGAACTGCACCGATATATATTACAAGTAAAACAAATTACTTATTAACCGCTGAAGCGAAGGCTTCGGCTCACCGGGTGGCAAGGATGCCGCTTAGGAAAATCCAAGGAGGAAAAAATTATGGTAGTACAGCACAACTTAAGAGCAATGAACTCAAACAGAATGTTAGGAGTAACTTCTTCCACACAGTCTAAATCCACTGAGAAGTTATCTTCCGGTTACAAGATCAACCGTGCAGCAGATGATGCAGCTGGTCTTGCAATTTCCGAAAAGATGAGACGTCAGATCAGAGGTCTTACACAGGCAAGTGCCAACGCACAGGACGGTATCTCCTGCGTACAGACAGCTGAAGGTGCATTAAACGAAGTTCATGACATGCTTCAGAGAATGAATGAACTGGCAGTTAAGGCAGCAAACGGAACCAATCAGGAAGAAGACCGTACCTACATCCAGAGCGAAGTAGATGCACTGGTAGATGAAATCGACCGTGTATCCACCACCACCACTTTCAATGAGAAGATGTTATTGGATGGTCACTTCGATGAGAAGTTACAGGTTGGTGCAGAAGGAACAACTGACAATCAGATCGCTATCAAGATTTCTGCTATCAGCTCTGCAGGTCTTAAGATTACAGCCTTAAAGGGTACCGGCGTTAGCGGTGCAGACGGAACAGCAGCACAGGGTTCCATTGCAACCATTAAGAATGCAATCAAGACTCTGAACAAGCAGCGTTCTGATTTGGGTGCTATTCAGAACAGACTTGAGCACACCATTAAGAACCTTGATAATGTTGTTGAGAACACCACCGCTGCTGAAAGCCAGATTCGTGATACCGATATGGCTACAGAGATGGTTAAATACTCTAACAATCAGATTCTTACTCAGGCAGGTCAGGCTATGTTGGCTCAGTCCAATACAGCTAACCAGGGTGTACTTTCTCTGTTACAGTAATTCAACTACTACCAAAAAGGGATTGGCGAAAGTCAATCCCTTTTTTTATGAAGCAGTATTCAAAACAGGAAAATCTTATTTGCCGGCAAGAACAGCCAGACGGTCTTTTGCAGGGGCATAGTTCCCACAGTTTTCGTATAACTTCCGGGCGGAAGCATTATCTCCCAGCATTTCATTGATATATCCCATATGGTATAGAGGAATATAGGTGTTGGAGCCCTCCATGGCAGCGGAAGGATAGGTGGTTGCTTTCAGAAAGGCTTTCATGGCATTGATATACTGACCGTTCAGACGATAAGCTCTTCCGAGAAGACAGGAAAATTCCGGTGTGTTATCAAAGTCATCCAAAACGTTTTCCAGTATCTCCAAAACTTCTTTGTAATATCCCAATTTTAAAGCGGATTCTCCATACCCGAGAAGCATGAGCCGAACATATTCCAGTTCGGGGTTGATGTCAAAGGAAAGTCCCTTTTTATAATACCGATAGGCATTTTTCATGTCTCCGGTGAGGGTGGCAGACTGGCCTAACTGAAAATAAAGATAGGGGTCATTGGGATTTTGTTCTAACATTTCAAGAAGCAGAGCACTATCACGGGTGGCTTTCTGCTCCAGAGAAATCTGGGAACCGATATAGCCTACATGATTTACCTCAATGGGGAGAGTAACCATTTCATAGGGCTGGTGATTTTTTGCTACAAGCTGTTCGTGGACAATACCTTCATAATGATATTTTTTCTTCGGGAAGAAACGGTTTACATAATCGGTGTAAACCCGTTCACCGGCAGAAGAAAGGCACTGATTGTGACGGGTGATAAGTCCCACACCGGAAGGATATTGCTGCATCATCTGTTCAAAGCAGTCAGTCTCGATATGAGTCGCATATTCATCACAGTCAAAAACTAAAATCCATTTATAAGAAGCCTTGCTTATAGAAAAATTTCTAGCAGCACTAAAATCATTAATCCATTTAAAAGAGAAAAGACGCACGTTAAACTCTCGGGCAATTTCTCTGGTGCAATCGGTGGAACCGGTGTCAACCAATACGATTTCGTAAGGATATTTCCCCATGCTTTTCTGGATGGAGGAAAGAAAAGTGCGAATGTTTTTTTCTTCATTTTTGGCGATTACACATATGGAAATGGGTGTCATAAAGAAGCTCCTCTCTGCACAATATAGACAAATTATAACATATGTCACAGAATTTAAGAATAGTTTATAAAACTAAAAATGTTTATGTTCAATTATACAATATTTTGTATTTGTGTGGTATAATTTAATGAAAAAGTCACTATAAGAGGAAATGGATTGTAAGCAGAATGATGAGACAATGGCAAAAGAGTGAATTGGTATCAATTTTACAAACGATGAAGGAAATACATGAGGAAATTAAAAGAAAGGTGCTGGAAAACAGCCGGGAGTTGGCGTGCAAATTAGTGGAAGAATGTCAGGATTGTGCGATTCAGGTTGGGAATGTAATTGAGACCTTGGAAACGAACAGCACAGGGGTAATAAAATCCATTGAAGAATACTGTGAATATTTATATCTATTATATAATCTTTTGAACAATCAGAACACAGAAAAGGCAGAAGCTTTATTTAACATACTGAATGTCAAAATCTCTGATATCCTGCAGGATATCAGAAGTATTAGAACGAAAAGAGAAGTTGTATTTATGCCATATAAAGCTTCCATGTGGGATTCTATGGATAGTGTATGGAATCAGGCAATAGAAGATGATGATAATGAGGTTTTTGTGGTGCCGATTCCTTTTTTTGAACGTAATTCGGATTTCTCATTTGGCAAAATGCATTATGAGGGGTATGATTTACCAAACTATGTGCCGATTACAAAATGGAATGAATATAGTTTGCAAGAACATAGACCGGACATCGTATTTATACATAATCCGTATGATCAGTGCAACACCATTACCAGTGTGATGCCTCAATTCTATTCTTCTGAATTAAAAAAATATGTTGAAACACTGGTTTATGTACCCTATTATCTGTTTCCCGGAAAAATAGAAAAGCATTTGATAGATGTGCCAGGAGTTTTATATGCAGATTACGTGTGTGTACAAAATAAAATGGTGCAAAGTAAATATATAGAGGTACTGAAGGAAAGAACAGATAAGAGTATAGAGGATATTAAAAATATTTTATTACCGTTAGGAACACCTAAGACGGATATGCTTATAAAGTACAGAGAAGAATATAGTAAACAAAAAAATAAGATTACAGATAAAAAGATAGTTTTTTTTAATACAAATGTAAGTTTAATACTAAATAATTCTTATGAATTTATAAATAATATGCATCGTCTTTTTAACAAATTTAGAGAATACAAGGATGAATATTATATAATATGGAGAGAGCATCCTCTTTCTGAAAGTACAATAAGGTCAATGAGACCCCAAATGTTGCAACAGTATATTCTATTAAAACAGGAATTTGAGGAACAGGGGCTGGGAATGTTGGATAAGCAGCCGGATCCCTATTATGCAATGTGTATATCCGACTGCTATTTCGGCGCTGGTGGGTCACTAATCCCGATTTACGGTATATTGGGAAATCCAATGATGATAACAGCATATAAGTTTCCAGAAGGCATTTCAAAAGAAAAAACAACATTGCAGGATTTCATAACTTCTTCTCATAATAGACCATACTACAATGAATTAAAGTCGAATTCCCTAGATATTTTTCTGGCTTATATGGATGAGTTGAAGCAATATAGTGCGAAGAATATTGAAATTATTAAGGGGATAACAAATAATATTGATGGAACAGTTGGAAAGAAGCTTTATGAGACAATTATTGAAAGAATAGGAGAACAAAAACATGAGTAATGTGCAGAATACGGTAAAGCAAATTTTTAGAAAGTACATAAAAGATACATTCAAGCAGGATGTTGAGAATTTGAAAATATATATTTACGGTCATGAACTGCAAATATGTGGTGGTATTTTGAAGTACGAGGATGAACTGGATATAACACTTATTCATCAGAACCTGGGATTCATAGGATATGAATATACGAATCATGTTTTTTGGCTTGCAGATGCACTGGCTCCGTATCCTGACAATGCAGTAGTGCTTATCTCTTGTATATATCCATATCAGTTTAAGAATATATGCGACCAACTGGTCAAACTGGGGTTAAAAAAGGAACAAATGGTGCATGCGAGACCGATGGCGGAGCAGATTTTAAATGTTTCAGCAGATTATTTTTCTCAAAATGCCATGGATAAGAAAGTAAAAACTTTATTTGATAGTGTGGGAAGGGATATTTCCAAAATCAAGTATCTGGATATAGGCGCAAATACATGGCTTCTCTATAATAACTCTTATATGTTTTATCGTGCGGGAGCCGCAGGTGTTCTTGTGGAGGCTAATCCAGATTTTGTCGATGAAATCAAGAAAAATCGTGCAAGAGATACGGCAATAATGTGTGGATGCTCCGATGTAAAAAGTAACGAGGAATGGATATATTATAAAACAAAACATGCAGGATATAATACTTTTGTAAAAGAGATAGCCGATACCTATGCGGGCAGAGGACTGGAAGTTCAGAAAATAAAAATTCCCATGGTGTATATTGGGGATATATTGAAAGAAAATTTTCCGGACAATCATATAGATTTTATGTCCGTAGATGTTGAGGGAATGGGAGCTCGTATTGTTAATGCAATTGATTTGAATAAGTATGACATTGATGTCATACTTTTAGAAATGGACCTTGATAAGGAAGAGTCCAGAAAAATTTATATGAAATTGTATGAAGCTGGATATACGTCAAGATATAGAGGAATAGGAGCTCAAAAAGACTTCCTGTTCTTTAAAAAAGATATTTTCGGCGATGATATTTTGAAATAATGGAAATATAGTTATTACTAAAAAAGGAAAAGAATATGGTAGAAGGAATCTGTAGCCAAACAATTGATAATTTTCGGGAAAAATCACAAAATAAGAAGATAGTTCTTTGGGGAGCAATTGAGTCTAATGTAAAAAAGGCTAACTCCCTTTTTAACAATATAGATTGTATTATCGATACGGATTCAGAACATTGGGGGTTAAGATGTGATTTTTTAAAAATATATTCTCAGGAGCATCTTTATGCGTTGAACCCAGATACACATGTTATTCTCGTGACATCGCGATCTGCAAATGTGTTTTCTATTACCAAGGCAATAAAGGAAGTGGACAATTTTGACATATTTTACCTTAGTGTTATTACAGATAAGTTCTTTGGCTTTTTTTCTAAGGAATTATATAATAACTATGAAAGAATTCAAAATGTAGAAAAAATGTTATATGATGACAGATCCAGAAAGGTGTATAGAGAAGTAGTCAGACGCAGAATTATAGGAGCAACCGGCGAATTTAACAATTTAAAAACACGGACAGATCCGCAGTATATATTTAGGCATATGTATACGATTATTGATGACGAGGTCATAATTGATTGCGGGGGATATATAGGTGATAGTGTTGAGAAATTCGTTTTAGCATTTGGCAACAGTGTTAAGAAAATTTATTCTTTTGAATGTTTTCAGGATAATATTGCCAAGATAAAAGAAAAGGGAGAAGAATTAACAGAGAATGGTTGGACGGGGAAATTAATTGTGGTTCCTTATGCTGTTTCAGATAAAAATGGTAGGATTACATTTAATGATATCGGAAATCCGGAAGGGGGGTATTTGCCGGATAGCCGATTGACGGTACAGTATAATGAAAAACTTGCGCCGATTAATATCGTTGAAGTTGAGACAAAAACGATTGATGACTATCTTCCTGAGAATGAAAAAGTGACATTGATTAAAATGGATATTGAAGGTGCGGAATATGAAGCACTGAAGGGTGCAGAAAAAACGATAAAAAAATATCAACCGAGATTGGCAATATCCATCTATCATAATCCAGATGATTATTGGAGAATTTGTGAAGTCATCCATAGCTTTAACAGTGAGTATCAATTTGCGGTAAGACATCATCAGAACAATCATCTGGATACTGTTTTATATGCCTGGATAGAGGAGGGAAAAGAATGCTAATTGTATTTATGTCACAACCGGATTTTGCATGTAATTGCCATGCATTATGGAAATACATTAAGCAGAATACGGATTATGAAACTGCCTGGATTATAAAAAAGATTGAATATTATCAAATACTTCAAGAGAGAGGCATAAAATGTGCTGTTTATGATACAGTAGAAGCCAATGAAATAATATCCAGAGCAGACATTCTTATTGCTAATTCCTATACATTTCTTAATATTAATAAAAGAGAGGATCAATTACTTGTAAATTTATGGCATGGAAGTGGAGTGAAAGCTCATGATTATTATGACCATAATTTAAATCCTCGCCACATGATAAAATTAAAAAACTACTTTGACAAAGTGGATTTAATGTGTGTACATAGTCTGGATGATAGATTTAAGCTTGCGGCAATGCTGAATTTTGATTTGAGAAAGGTTTATGTTACCGGACAGGCACGCCTTGATTGTGTTGTAAAATCGCATGGAAAGAGTATATTGAAGAAAATATTTGGAGAGAAAATTTTACAGTATGACCATTTGATTTTCTTTGCTCCTTCTTATCGTTCCAATATGAGTTGTCATGCGGGGAAAATTTTTTCGGATAATATATTCAGATTGGATGATTTTGATAATAATGTTCTGGATGAATTTCTAAAGAAACATAATGCGGCAATTATTTATAAACTTCATCCGATAGAGCAAACAGCATTTGCTGGTAGAAATTTTAACATGTCAGAGCATTGTTATGAAATGACGGACAGTATTTTATTTGAACAGGATGTCAGATATGACGAGATACTGAATAGTTTTGATGTTATGGTAAGTGATTATTCATCCATAGTGTATGATTACTTGTTATTAAACAGACCGATTGTATATTTACTTCCTGATTTTGAAGAATATAAAAATTCCAAGGGATTTGTATTCAATAATATTTCTCTCTATATGCCGGGAGAAAAGGCATATGACTTTGAGAACTTGTTAAAGGCATTAGCAGAAGCTTTTGATAATCCTGACAAGTATGCAGATTTAAGAAACAACGTTATTATGAATCGATTTGACTATACGGATGATAGATCAGCCGAACGTTGTTTTAAGCAGATTATGGGGTTTACAAAATTAAGGGATGAGTATATTCCTTATCAAAGCGATATAAGAACCGTGATGCCGACAGTAGCAGAGCAGATAGAGGGGTATGTGGATAATGATAAATATTTTATCATAGACAGCAGAAAAACATATGAGAATAAGAAACAGGTGATAGATAAAATTGAGAGAGCACAGCGTGTGTATTATATTACTTCGGAAATACCATCTAAGTTTCGGAGTGTAAGTGTTCGAAATTCGTATAAAATAGTGGATATGGAATTGTATAACGAAGTGAAAAATAATCCCAAGGTTAATATTGCATATATTATGGGGGGTGTTGACTACAATAAATTTTGTACAAAATCTAAAATGGTAAAGAACGGCAAGAAGCGAATCGGTTTTGCCGGTACCATTGATAACAGAATTTATTTTTCCATGGTTCAATGTATCTGTGAGGAATTTTCAGACTGTGAGGTTGTGTTTGCCGGAACAATTGTGGGTGATTATCCGGCATGGCTTGGCGGTTTTGATAACCTGACATATACGGAAGCAGAATATGATAAACTGCCGGAAATCATTAGTACATTTGATGTAGCCATTCTACCTTTTTTCGGAGGGCATAAAAAAACGGTTCCGGTAGAATTGTTTCAGTATCTGGCAGGAGGAAAGAGTGTGGTAGCTTCCGATATGCCCAATTTACCGGAATGTGAGGCAATATTCATAAGTAAATCAACTTCGGAAGCAATAGAACATATAAAACAGATATTAGCAGGCAATTTATCGGAGAAAAATGAGGAATGTGCGAAAGCAGTAGCCTTGAAGTATGATTGGAAGGAAATTGCAAAAGAACTAATACAAGGTAAATATAATTATTGCTTTGAAGAGTAGTAGATACAGGTTAAAAAAGTGATTTATGTATAGGTGAGAATAATGATAGATGTTATTATACTTGCAGGCGGAGTTGGAAGCCGACTAAAGTCGGCAGTTCCTAAACAGTTCATTGAAATAGACGGTTGTCCGATTATCGTACATACTATAAGAAATTTTCAGGACAATCCGAATATAGACCATATTATTGTGGTTTGTCTTGGTAATTGGATTGAACATACGAAAAATATTGTAAAAAAATATAATCTGGATAAAGTTACAGATGTTATTCCGGGAGGCGCAACCGGTCATATTTCCACGAAAAACGGAGTTTATTTTTTGAAAAATCGGCTATCGGAGCAGGATTATGTAATTATTCATGATGCAGCCAGACCGATTGTGTCGCAGGAAGTAATCAATGACCTGATTGAAACAGCGAAAAAGAACGGAAATGCATGCAGTGCGGTTTCCTGCTATGAAACGATTGTCTTAACCGAAAATCGCTTATCGGGAAAAGAACAGATAGACCGTAACAGGGTAATCAGAGTGCAGACACCGCAATGCTATAAGTATGGGCTGATAAAGAGCTTATATGAAAAGGCGGAGACGGATAAGCGCGAAGATTTTGTTTATGCAAACATTTTGGCTATGGAATATGGGGTAGAGATATTTTTTTCGAAAGGAACAAATAATAACATTAAAATTACGACAAAAGAGGATATAGCTTTGTTCCGGGCGTTACTTTATTATATTAATAATGCCGAAGGCGGTGAGATATAGATGAGATTAAGCAAGTTGGAAGAACAGGAGTACAAGAGATATACGGATACTTTTGACTTTTCGGAATATTTACAGGATAAGACCTTTTTGATAACCGGAAGCAACGGGATGACCGGGCAGGCTATAGTAAAATGGATTCTGTATATGAATGGCAGGTATCGCACAAATGCAAAAATATTTGCATCAACCCGAAAGCCGGATAATATGCCTGCCTATATGGACGGTTCCGAAAACGTGGTAATGTGTGAGTTCGGCAGGGAAGAAGAGGCAATAGGAGAAGAAAAGCTTGATTATATTATACAGGCAGCTTCTCCTACAGAACGGGATTTTTTTATAAAATATCCGGTTGAAACCTATAAGGTTATTGTGGACGGAACCTCGCATATGCTGGAGTTATGTAGAAAGAAAAAAGCCTCCTTGGTGTTATTGTCATCGGTGGAGGTCTATGGTGCGTGCAGCAGCAGTGAGCCGATAGATGAACAAAGGATAGGAGCAATTGATTGCTTAAATATACGGAATGGCTATCCGTTGGGAAAAATAGGAGCAGAATTTTTGACGTATTCTTATTATAAAGTGTATGGATGTAATGTAAAAACGGTCAGAATTTCAGCTATTCAGGGACTTTACCAGCAGTATAATGAACAAAGAATTTTCAATGAAATAACAAGATGCGTAATAGAAAACAGAAATTTAATAATGAAATCTGATGGAAAAAGCAAGAAAAGTATTGTTTATACATTAGATGCAGTTTCCGGAATTCTGAAAGTATTGTTTGAGGGGGAAGAAGGAGAAGTTTATAATATAACAAATCCCCAGACTTTTTTGTCGGTAAAGGAATTTGCAGAAAAAATATTTGCAAAATTTAATGATAATGTGCATATAGAATTTGATTTAAGTTCAGAAGCAGAAACCGGATATTTGCCCCATCTGGAAATTTTGCAGAGTACGGAAAAGATAGCAAGGTTAGGCTGGAAACCTATTACAGATTTATATAAAATCTATGAAACAGATTTGATGAGGTGGAATTTTTTGACATAAAACAGTATGGGAAAGGATCTTGAAATGTACATTGAAAAGATAAACAGTCCGAAAGATATAAAGAAATTTCAGATAAAAGAACTGACGGAATTGGCGGGAGAAGTAAGAGAAGCCATAATCAATAAAGTGAGTGACTGCGGCGGGCATCTTGCTTCTAATTTAGGAATGGTAGAACTGACTATTGCACTTCATTATGTTTTCGATTCACCTAAAGATAAATTTGTATTTGATGTTTCACATCAGACATACTGTCATAAGATTCTGACAGGAAGAAAAGATGCATTTATCGAAAAGGAAAGCTATCAGAATGTGACAGGATTCAGCAATCCGCTGGAGAGTGAGCATGATTTATTTGCTGTAGGGCATACTTCTACCTCAATCAGTCTGGCATGTGGTCTGGCAAAGGCACGGGATTTAAGGCGGGAAACCGAAAATGTGATAGCCATAATAGGGGATGCATCTCTGGATGGTGGAGAAGCGTTTGAAGCACTGAATTGTGCATCTGAGATTACCGGCAATTTAATTGTGATTATTAATGATAACGAAATGTCTATACCGGAAAATCATGGAGCATTGGGAAAACATTTAAAGGATTTAAGATTATCCGCAGGAACACTTCCAAACAATTTTTTTAAGGCATTAGGTTTTCAATATCTTTTAGTGGAGAAGGGGAATGACATAGAAGCGGTAATTAAAGCATTGAATCACGTAAAGGACACAAAAGTGCCGGTAGTGGTTCATGTCTGTACCCAAAAAGGAAAGGGCTTTAAGCCCGCAGAAGAGGATAAAGAAAACTGGCATTGGGCACGCCCTTTTGACAAGGAAACAGGGAAAAGAAAAAATCCGGATGTAGTGGAAAATTATGGGAATATTGTTGCGGAGCATTTGCTTGGCAAGATGAAGGAAAATTCTGAAATTGCAGTTATAGCGGCATCCACACCGATATGTATCGGTTTTAACAAAGAAAGAAGAGAACTTGCAGGAAAACAATACATTGATGTGGGAATAGCAGAACAAAATGCGGTTACAATGGCTGCAGCAATGGCAAAAGGCGGCTGTAAACCGGTATTTGCCACGAATGCTACTTTTATTCAAAGAGCTTATGATCAAATTCAGCAGGAAATGTGTATTAACAGTCTGCCGGCTACCATTATTGTCACACATGCATCTGTTTTCGGACATTATAATGACACACATATAGGCATTCTGGATATTCCTTTGCTGGCTAATATACCGAATTTGACATATTTAGCACCGGTTAATAAGGAAGAGTATATAGCGATGCTGGATTGGAGTCTGGAACAACGGAAAAGACCTGTAGCAATCAGGGTACCGTGGACGGGTGTCCAATATAGCAATTATGATGTAGCGAAGGAATACGATATCGTTTCATATAAAATAGTCAAGGAAGGACAAGGCATATGCATTATGGCGCTGGGGGGCTTTTTTGACTTGGGTGTCCGTACAGCCAAGCTACTCAAAAAAACTATGAACATAGAGGCAACGGTTATAAATCCGAGATTTATTACGGGATTGGATAAAAAAACATTGGAAGGGATAGCCGATAAGCATGATATAGTAATAACGATAGAAGATGGAATATTGAGCGGCGGATTTGGCTCCAGAATTGCCCAATACTATTCGGATAAAGATATTAAAGTATACAATTTTGGATTTTCTATGGATATACCTAAGGTATATAATCCGCTTACACTTATGGAACAGAATTCTTTGTCGGAATCTAAAATAATTGAAAAAATATTTCATAACTGATAATCAGTAAATAGGTGCACTATTCAAAATAAAATGTAAGTAAAACGAATATCATATATAATAAATATTGATTTTACTTATGTATAGGCATCGGCTATAATAACAGGGTAAGTGCGAAAAGCACAATTTCTGCGCAAAGCAGATATCGAGTGAGTCGATGAAAGGGAGGACACTATGGTTAAAGCAGTAGTAGGCGCAAACTGGGGAGACGAAGGAAAAGGTAAGATTACCGACATGATGGCGGAAAAAGCAGATATTATTGTCCGCTTTCAGGGTGGTGCCAATGCAGGACACACCATTGTAAACAATTATGGAAAATTTGCATTGCACACGCTGCCGTCCGGTATTTTCTATCAGCATACAGTAAGTATTATCGGCAACGGTGTGGCATTAAACATTCCGGTACTGATGAAGGAGTTGAAGTCCATTACGGACAGAAACGTACCGGCACCCAGGCTTCTGATTTCCGACAGAGCACAGATTGTAATGCCGTATCATATTTTATTTGACCAGTATGAAGAGGAAAGACTGGGCAAGAATTCCTTCGGTTCCACAAAGTCCGGCATTGCGCCGTTCTATTCCGATAAATATGCCAAGATTGGTTTCCAGGTAAATGAGCTTTTCGATGACGAGTTATTGAAGGAAAAGGTTTACCGTGTACTGGAAACAAAGAATATTCTGTTAGAGCATTTATACCACAAGGATTCCATCAATCCTGAGGAGTTGCTTGCAACTTTACGGGAATACAGAGAAATGGTTGCTCCTTATGTATGCGATGTATCCGCATATCTGGACAAGGCAATCAAGGAAGGCAAGACCATCCTGTTGGAAGGACAGCTTGGCACCTTAAAGGATCCGGACCACGGTATTTATCCCATGGTTACTTCTTCCTCTACCCTGGCAGCTTACGGTGCCATTGGTGCGGGACTTCCTCCTTATGAAATTAAGGAAATTGTTACCGTATGTAAGGCATATTCTTCCGCAGTAGGCGCGGGCGCTTTCGTATCCGAAATCTTCGGTGACGAAGCGGATGAACTGAGAAGACGCGGCGGCGACGGCGGCGAGTACGGCGCTACAACCGGACGTCCCAGACGTATGGGATGGTTTGACTGCGTAGCCTCCAAGTACGGATGCCGTCTGCAGGGTACCACGGATGTAGCGTTTACCGTTCTGGATGTATTGGGATACCTGGATGAAATCCCCGTATGTGTCGGTTATGACATTGACGGCGAAGTGACGACGGACTTCCCGGTTACCCACAAGCTGGAAAAGGCAAAGCCGGTATTAAAGACTCTTCCCGGATGGAAATGCGACATCAGAGGCATCAGGAATTATGATGAGCTGCCGGAGAACTGCAAGAACTATATTGAATTTATCGAGGGACAGATTGGATATCCCATCACCATGGTCAGCAACGGACCGGGCAGAGACGATATCATCTACCGTGAAAGTCCCTTAAAGAAATAAAAACAGGTTTTTGGATGCAGAAAGGAAGGAATGAAGTGAGCCGAAAAGGAAAACAGATTGCGGCATGGGTAGCAATCGTGCTTTTAGTAATGTTGTATGTAGTGACGCTGGTTGTGGCAATCTTAGATACCTCTTCCGCAGGCAACTGGGTTATGGGCTGCCTTTTGGCAACCGCCATCATTCCTCTGCTTACCTGGATGTATATCTGGATGTACGGAAAAATGACCGGAAAAGAAACCATGGCGGATGTGCATCTTTTGGAAGGTATGAAAGAAGATGCCGAAGAAGCGAAAGATGCTTCCGGACAGACTTCCGGACGAAACGAAGCCGAAAAATCCACAGATAAGAAATAGGAAAATACAGTCTGCATACAAGCAAAAGAATTATAGGATGAAATGAAAGAAGCACTGCCCGGGATTACTCCATACGGGCCAGTGCTTCTTTTGCCTGTGTCAGGTTTTCAAAGACGATGCCGTGAATTCCTACGGCATTGGCGCCTTCTGCATTCTCCGGTCTGTCGTCAAAAAAGACACATTCCTCTGCATTCAGCTGGTATTTGGACAGGAGAGCCCGGTAAATCTCCGGTGCGGGCTTTAACATATGCACGCGGCAGGAAAAAATACCGCCGTCCATATAATTGATAAAGCTTAATGCCTCGGGATTTTCCCGAATCAGCTTTTCAAAATAGTTGGACAGGAAATAGACGTGATAGCCCTTCTGCTTTAATTCCCGCACCCAGGGAACGGCATAGTCGTGCTGCACTACGATGTCGTGGCAGTTTGCAAGTACACGGCGGATATCTCTTTCGATTTCGGGGTCCGCTTTTACCATCAAATCAATGATTTCTTCGTCGCTTAAATCACCCCGGTCAAAGTGCGCCCAGGCTTCGTTAAAGACGGTGGCTTTGGCAAGCCGGTCGACCATGGCTTCATCATAACCGAAGGAAGCAAAGCTTTCCCGGTAGGAGAAGTAGACAAGTACATTACCGATATCAAAAATTACGTTTTTAATCATAAATATTCTTATTCCTTTCATAAATAAGGTGTAACAGATTTTCAGCGGCGGGGGACATATGACCGCCGGACGGTGTGACCAGCAGGAAATTCCGCTTGGGGATCATCTGGTTGAAACGCAGGGCAAACAGCTTGCCGGACTGCAGATAGGGCAGGGCAAAATCCTTCACCACGCAGCCGATTCCCAGGGAGCGCAGGGCAAACTGGATAATCATATCACTGGTGGCAAGCTCGAATTCCGGCTTGAGGGCAACGTTGTTTTTGGAAAGAAAATCTTCCATGTAATGCTTGGAGCTGGTATTGCCTTCGAGACAGATAAGGGGCAGTGTTTCTAAAACGGACAAGTCCAGCGTCCGGTTTTTATAGGAAATAAAGCGCCTGCCGCATACGAAGATATCTTCGATTTCCCGGACGGGGAGGGCACATACGGAAGGGTCCTCCGCCAGTGGGGAACTGACAACACCGAAATCAATCTGTTCTTTTTTTAAGTTTTCAATGGTTTCCGGCGTGGGGGCATTGGAAACAATCACCTTGATGCCGGGATATTTTTCGTGAAACTGCTCTAAATAAGGAAGAAGGAAGAACTGCAGGGTCATGTCGCTGGCGCCGATGTGGATTTCGCCGAGCTCTGAATTCTGCATCTGTTTCAGACGCTCTTCCCCGAGCAGAAACTGTTCGTAGCCCTTTGCCACGTAGGAGTAGAGCAGTTCGCCTTCCGCTGTCAGCTTTACGCCCTTGGACACGCGCCGGAAAAGCTTGGCGTTTGTCTGCTGTTCTAACTGCTTTAAGGCCTGGCTGACCGCCGGCTGGGATATGGACAGTAGGGAGGCTGCCTGGGTAAGGGACCCGGTTTTAGCCACATAATAAAATGTTTTGTAATATTCCAGATTGGAAACCATACCGCACCTCCGTTTTCTGCCAACTCTTTTTACAGAGTATCACAAAGTAGTAAATTCCACAACCGGAAAGAAGAAAGCAGGCTGGGAAACGGCATGACCGGAAACGAAAAAGCCCCGGGCCTACACGGTAAGCCCGGGACCCTTCAAGGGGAGGATAAGTATTAAATTTATCATTGGTAGCAGCATCAAGGGAGGGGTTCCTTTGATGACTAATGATAGTATATCCGCCGGAAAGGGCTTTATACATTTTTATCTTTTCTTTTTTCTCATTTTATTGTAAGATGAATTGAAATTACCGATTTACAAAACAGAAAAGGTAATTTACAATGGTTAGCATAGACTAATCTTAATGACAAGGAGAAACCATTATGAAAAAAAATAAAAGAGGACTGCTGACACTGGCAGTTATGGTAATGATGCTTACGGCGCTGGCGCTCTCCGGCTGCGGTAAAAAAGAGGAGAGTGCGGAAATCAGGGTAGGCGCCCTGAAGGGACCGACTACCATCGGACTTCTGCACCTGATGGACGAAGCGGAAAAAGGCAATACACAGAACTCCTACACATTTACCATGGCAACGGCGGCGGATGAACTGACGGCACAGGTGGTAAAGGGAGATCTGGACATTGCGTTGCTGCCCGCCAATGTGGCAGCCATTGTTTACCAGAAGACGGACGGCGGCGTTACGGTACTGGATGTCAATACCCTCGGCGTGCTTTATCTGGTATCCGGCAGGGATGATATTACCGGTGTGGCTGACCTTGCCGGCAGGACGGTTTATCTGACGGGAAAAGGCACAACCCCGGATTACTGTCTGCAGTATCTGTTGGCACAGAACGGTCTTTCTCTGGAAGATGTGACTCTCGAATACAAATCCGAAGCAACCGAAGTGGCGGCAGTTCTTTCCGAAAATCCGGATGCCGTGGGACTTCTGCCCCAGCCGTTTGTAACGGTGGCATGCGCACAGAACGATGCCTTAAAGGTATGCGCTTCCCTGACGGAAGAGTGGGATAAAGTAGCGGATGACGGCAGCAGTCTGCTGACCGGTGTTACGATTGTACGCAACGATTTCTTAAAGGAGCATAAAAAAGCCGTAGAACAGTTCTTAAAGGACCATAAGGAGAGTGCGGACTTTGCCAATTCCAACGTGGAAGAAACCGCGGCTCTCTGTGTGGCGCAGGATATTATTGCCAAGGAACCGGTAGCGCAGAAGGCAATTCCTTTCTGTAATATTACCTGCATGACGGGCAGCGAAATGAAAGAGGCGCTTTCCGGTTATCTGAAGGTTTTGTATGAGTTAAATCCGACAGCTGTCGGCGGAGAGCTTCCGGCAGACGATTTCTACTATGAATAAAAAAACAAAAGACAGGCTGGCAGGCATCGGCATAGTTATCTTCTGGCTGGTAGTCTGGCAGCTTGCCGCATTTTTCGTGCACAACCGAATTCTGATAGCGGGACCTGCGGAGACCTTGCAGGCGCTCGTGAGGGAGGCAGTTACCGTTTCCTTCTGGAAAACCGTGGGGATATCTGTATCCCGGGTAACCATTGGATTTTTAGCGGCCTTTTTTGCCGGCTGTCTGCTGGCGGCATTCAGTTTTAAAAGCAGCATGGTGCAAAGACTTCTGGCGCCGGTTATGCAGTTTGCCAAAGCGGTTCCGGTGGCTTCCTTTGTGGTGATATTACTCATATGGCGGGGCGCGGACAGCCTGTCTGTGGCAATTTCCTTTTTGGTGACGCTTCCTATTGTATATGTCAGTTTTCTGGAAGGGCTTACCCATGTGGATAAAAATCTCGTGGAAATGGCACAGGTATATCATCTGCGGTTTCCCGTAAAGGCTCTGTATATTGTGCGGCCGGCGCTGGCGCCCTTTCTGGAGGGGGCATTGCAGACGGCGCTTGGCATGAGCTTTAAGGCAGGCGTTGCGGCGGAAGTAATCGGCACTCCGCGCTGGGCTATCGGTTCGGCTTTGTATGAGTCGAAAATCTACCTGGATACGGCGGGCGTGTTTGCCTGGACGGCAGTGGTGGTGTTGTTGTCCTTTTTGTTAGAAAGACTGTTTTTGTTTTTCTTCCGGAAGCTGCGCGACTGGCAGCCTTTTCTTGCCGGGAAAGAACAGGAGTATCCGGCGGAGGACGTTAAGGTGTGCGGACTGTTTCGGGGATATGACGGAAAGCAGGTACTGCGGGACGTGAATGCCCATTACCGGAAGGGAAAAATTTATTGCCTGATGGCGCCTTCGGGAGCCGGCAAGACGACCCTGCTTCTTACCATGGCAGGGATTTATCCTCCGGAGAAAGGAAGCATTTCCGGCTGCAGGTATCCATCGGTTCTGTTTCAGGAGGACAGGCTGCTTTCCAAAGCCACGGTACTGCAGAACGCAGCGGTAGCGGCGGGGGAGGAAAAAGCAAGGAATATCCTGTCGGACTTAGGGCTTTCCGATGTTTTTCTCCAAAAAACAGAAGAGCTTTCCGGCGGTATGAAACGGCGGGTATGTCTGGCGAGGGCGCTTGCTTATGGCGGGGACTGCCTGCTTTTGGATGAACCTTTTACGGGACTGGATGGTGAGAACCGCAAAAAAGCGGCGGACTGCATCCGTAAATACGCCAACGGACGTATGGTTCTTATTTCCACCCACGACGGAGAAGATGCCTCTCTTTTAGACGGGGAGACTGTAAAATTAGAGAATTAAAATATAAATAAAAGAATAGAGGGGACATGTTTATGAAAAACAAAAGAGGTACTTATGCACAAAAGGTAGGCGGTGTTTTTTCACGGATAATTTTCTTTATCCTGCTTTCCGTCTGCGTGGTGTCCATCTGCATCATGGCAGGGCTGGCACTGACACAATCCGGTATTTCCATGAAAAACGAGGTGAACGGGCTGACCGGTCAGATTAATGCGGAGATGGCGGAGAAACAGGCAGTGGTGGATGCGGTGGCAGCGACCATAGGGAGCGGACAGCTGAAGGGCTACCAGGCGCAGCTTGACTTTGTGGACAGCATCAAAGCAATGGATGACATAACGGCGGCGGTCTATGTGGCATATCCGGACGAAAGTGTTGTTTACAGCGGTGGCTGGCAGCCGGATGCGGGGTTTGTGCTTACCGACAGAATCTGGTATACCATGGCGGCAGCATCCGAAAATGTCTGCATTACCGAGCCATATGTGGATGAGAATACAGGAAACATCTGCATTACTCTTTCCAAGGCAGTCCGCAGCCGGGATGAGGTCACCTGTGTGGTAGGCATGGATCTGTATCTGGATGAGGTGGTTTCCCTGATTTCCGGTCAGTTTAACGGTTCCGCCTATGCCTTTTTGGCTACCGGCAAGGACGTTATCCTGGCGCATCCCAATGATGCTTACCGGATTACGGCGGATAAATCCGTTACCCTTAAGGATGCCGGTTATCAGAAGCTTTCCGGCACCAGCGACAAGCGGAAAATCATCTGGGATTACAGCGGCGGCTTAAAGGTCATGATGCTGGAAACCACTGACTGCGGCTGGCAGGTAGTGGTGGTACGTCCTCTTCTGGCGGCACTTTCCCTGGCATTTATCGTTCTTCTTCTGAATATCCTGATTTTTGTGCTTTCTGTATTTTTAAGCAACCGGTTCTGTAAAAATGCGGTTTCCAAGTGGTTTACCCCCATTTATTCCATCAGTAAAAAGGTGGCGGAAATGGCGGAGGGCGATTTGTCCCTGACTTTTGATGAGGAGCCGATTACGGATGAGATTGCCACCCTGACGGAGGCACTCAACAGCACCATAACGGAGCTGCATGCGTATATTGACGATATCCGTCATGTAGTCAGCAATGTGGCAAACGGCAATCTTACCGTGCACCAGCATGTGACATACCGCGGAGATTTTACCGCCATCAAGGAAGCTCTGGACCTGACACTGGAAAACTTAAACAACACCCTGTCGGAGGTAAAGGAGAATTCTTCTACCGTGGCAGACTATGCGGAGCAGGTTCAGCTTTCCACGGAGCAGGTGGCGGAAGGGGCAACATCCCAGAGCCTTTCCATTGCGGGTCTGCGCGACAACATTCAGGTGCTTTCGGAAAAGCTTGGCATTGTGCAGAAAAATGCGGAGCTGGCGGCGGAAATTTCTTCTACCACCAACGAACAGTTAGTCAACGGTGAAGAAAAAATGCAGCAGCTCATGGAGGCTATGGAGCGTATCAACGAAACCTCCGATGAAATCGGCAGCATTGTGGGAACCATCAACGAGCTTGCCAACCAGACCAATCTGCTTTCCTTAAATGCATCCATAGAGGCGGCCAGGGCGGGAGAAGCCGGAAGAGGCTTTGCCGTGGTGGCGGAAGAAATCGGAAAGCTGGCAGGCGCCAGTGCGGAGGCAAGCAATACCATTGCCGGGCTGATTGCCAACAGTAAGGAAGCTGTGGGCAGGGGCCGTGAGGTGGCAGGACGGACTGCAGAGGTGATTAAATCCGGAGTGGACAACTTTAAGGTATCCAAGGACAAGCTGCTGGAAATCACGGAGTCGGTAGAGGAACAGATGACGGCATTAAACAGCATCACCAACGGCGCAGAAGAAATTTCGTCCGTTATCGAGACCACGGCAGCGGCTTCGGAGGAGAATGCCGCCATCAGTACGGAACTGATCGGAAAGTCACACGCTCTTTTAGGCTCCGTAAACCGTTTCAGGCTGGCGGACAGTTGCAAAAATGAATAGACAAGCGCCCGTTCTTATGCTATAATCTGTAAATGACTGTGGGTATATAGGTTATAGCCACGACTTTAAGGAGGAATTGTAACAATGAGTTTACAGGTAGAAAAATTAGAACACAACATGGCGAAGCTTACCATTGAAGTGCCCGCTGAAGAATTAGAGAAAGCACTGGAAACAGCTTATCAGAAAAACAAAAACAAAATCAGTGTACCCGGCTTCCGTAAGGGCAAGGTACCTCGCAATATGATTGAAAAAATGTACGGTCCCGCAATCTTCTACGAAGATGCAGCCAATGAACTGATCCCCGATGCTTACGAAAAAGCACTGGATGAATGTGAAGAAGAAATCGTATCCGCTCCCAAGATTGATGTTACCCAGATTGAAAAGGGCAAGGATTTCATCTTTACCGCAGAAGTAGCCGTAAAGCCGGAAGTTACCCTCGGCAAGTACAAGGGCATCAAGGTAGACGAAGCAGATCTCGCTGTTACAGAAGAAGAAATCAACGCACAGATTGAAAAGGAAAGAGAAAACAGCGCAAGAACCATCAGCGTAGAAGACAGACCTGTTAAAGACGGCGACATTACCACTCTGGATTTTGAAGGCTTCGTAGACGGCGTGGCTTTTGAAGGCGGCAAGGGTACCGATTATCCTTTAACCATCGGTTCCGGTTCTTTCATTCCCGGCTTCGAAGAGCAGTTAATCGGCGCTGAGTTAAATAAGGAAGTAGAAGTAAACGTTACTTTCCCCGAAGATTACCATGCAAAGGATTTAGCAGGAAAGCCTGCAACCTTCAAGTGTAAGATTAAGGATATCAAAGAAAAAGAGCTTCCTGAATTAGACGATGAATTCGCAAGCGAAGTTTCCGCATTCGATACCATGGCAGAATACAAGGAAGACGTTAGGAAATCCTTAGAGATGAAGAAAGCAGACGCTGCAAAGATTGCAAAGGAAGAGGCTGTTATCGATGCCGTTATCGAAGACGCAAAGATGGATATTCCTGACGCAATGGTAGAAACCGAGCAGAGACAGATTATTGAAGAGTTCTCCCAGAGAATGAGAATGCAGGGTCTTACCATGGAGCAGTACATGCAGTTCACCGGCATGACACCGCAGGCTCTTATGGATCAGACCAAGCCTCAGGCATTAAAGAGAATCCAGTCCAGACTGGTGCTCGAAGCAGTCGCTAAGGCTGAAGACCTGAAGGCAAGCGAAGAAGATTATGCAGCAGAAATCAAGGATATGTCTGAAAAGTATCAGATGGAAGAAGACAAGATTAAAGAAATGCTTGGCGAAAAGGGCAAGAAGCAGGTAGAAGAAGACCTTGCCATCAGAAAAGCAGTTGACTTCTTGGTTGATAATGCGAAATAATTAACCCAAAGAGTTTAAGACACTTCCCGAAAGCAAAGACTTGTGATGAGCGTTGCAAAGGGAAGTGTTTTTCTTTATATATGTTCGGATAATATATGTTCAGAGGCATCCGGAAGAACGGCTGCGAAAGGAGAAACATACTATGAGTGTATTAGAAGGCAAAGAGCCGCAGAAGGTGTGGCATTATTTTGAAGAAATCTGTAAAATTCCCCATGGCTCGGGAAATGTGGAAGGCATCAGCAACTATCTGGTTTCTTTTGCCAAAGAGCATAATCTTTCCTGCATACAGGACGAAATGAAGAATATTATCATAAAGAAGCCGGCAGGCAAGGGCTATGAACAGGAGCCTGCAGTCATCTTGCAGGGACATATGGATATGGTAGCCGTTAAGAAACCGGGAGCTGCCATAGATATGGAAAAAGACGGTCTGACACTGGGTGTGGAGGGAGATTTCCTGTATGCGAAGGACACCAGCCTGGGCGGAGATGACGGTATTGCCGTTGCTTATGCCCTGGCGCTGCTTTCTTCCGACGATATTCCCCATCCGGCATTGGAGGTTATCATTACCGTGGATGAAGAAGTGGGCATGGACGGCGCAAGGGAGATTGATCTGTCCGGTCTGAAGGCCAAAAGAATGCTGAACCTCGACTCCGAAGAAGAGGGGATTTTCTTAACAAGCTGTGCAGGCGGCGCCAGAATCAACTGCTTTTTCCCTCTCACCATGGAAGAAAAAGCGGGCGAGCTGTACCGTATCAGCGTGGAGGGACTGCTGGGCGGACATTCCGGCGAAATGATTGACAAGGGAAGAGGCAACTCCAATGTGATTATGGGCAGACTGCTTTATCTTATGGCGGAAGAATTTCCCGTGCATATCGTATCCCTGGAGGGTGGTCTTGCGGACAATGCCATTCCGAGACATACGGTGGCAGAGGTTATTGTAGCGGAAGAACACAGCAGGTTGCTGGAGAATATTCTCTTAAAGGCAGAGAAGGACATTCACACGGAGCTCTGCACCAAGGATCCGGATTTCCAGCTTACCACTGTGCATATGGGAGAAGTGGTAAAAGAGGCTGCCGATGAAGAGAGCAGCATGCGTCTGGCATCCGCCCTGCTGGCATTTCCGAACGGTGTGCAGGCCATGAGCGGCGAGGTAGAGGGTCTGGTGGAAACTTCCCTGAACTTAGGTATTTTAACCTTGAATACCGAAAGAAAGGAAGCCGTAGCTTCCTTCTCCGTCAGAAGCTGCTTAGAGAGTGCCAAGTATGCTCTGCTTTCCAAGGTGGAGACCATTACCCGTCTCTGCGGCGGCATTTCCACCATTACCGGCGAATATCCCGGCTGGGCATACCGTGTGGAATCCCCGCTCCGGGAGAAATGCGTTAAGGTTTACGAAGAGATGTACGGCAAAAAGCCCGAACTGCAGGCTATTCATGCCGGTCTGGAATGCGGCATTCTGGCCTCCAAAATCGATGATCTGGACTGTGTTGCCCTGGGACCCGACATGCGGGACATCCATACCACGGAAGAAAAATTAAGCATTTCTTCGGCAGAACGTGTCTGGAAATTTCTGCTTAAGGTGCTGGAAATGAAGGATTGATGTATTCACCTGTGGATGATACAATGGAGACATAAATCTGTGAATGATGAAAATTGCCTTCCGCATGGGATTGCGGATGAAAAGGTGGATGCATAAATCTGTGAATGGTGAAGATAGGATTCTGCATGGGATTGCGGATGAAAAAGATGGATGCATAAATCTGTGAATGATGAAAATTGATTTCTGCATGAAGAGACGGATTGTGAGAAAAGGATTGGTCTTTATATGGGATTTGATAAGGAAAAGATAAAGCAGATAAGAGGATTGCTTATATTTGCGGCGGGACTGGTACTGCTCATTATATACAGCGGCAGTGTGGTAAAGGGCATTGAAATGTGTCTTTCTATTCTGGTACCTTTTGCGGCAGGGGGCTGTATTGCGTTTGTACTGAACCTGCCCATGCGGGCAATCGAGAAAAATCTTCCCGGCAGACGGTGGGGGAAAAACACCGGAATGCTCAAAAGGGGAATCAGCCTGTTATTGGCATTCCTTTTTGTTGTTACTGTTTTTGTCGTTGTTTTTGTAACTGTGATTCCGAGGCTGCAGGAAAGCTTTATGATGATCGGAGCCCAGATTCCTGCATTTACGGCAAAAGTGCTTAAGGAACTGGAAGAACTTTTTGCAGGTAATCCGGAAATCCTGTCCCAGATAGAAAAATTGCAGATCGAAGAAATAGACTGGATGGAAATAGGAAAGCACATAAGTCAGTTTCTGACGAGCGGCATGGGAAGTGTGCTTTCCTCTGCCTATACAATGGCAAGTAATATCATCGGCGGCGTGGTAGACAGCTTTGTTGCCGTTATTTTTGCCATATATATTCTGGCACAGAAGGAAAAGTTAGCAGATCAGGGAAGAAGAATCCTGAAAGCCTATCTTTCGCCCCATGCCTGTGATAAGGTGCAGTACGTTCTGCGGCTGCTGGCTTCCAATTTCAGCCACTTCATTGTCGGACAGTGTACCGAAGCCCTGATTCTTGGTTGCCTGTTTCTGGTATCCATGACCATTTTCCGTTTTCCCTATGCACTGGTAATCAGTGTGCTGATTGCCATGACGGCCCTGATTCCCATAGTAGGAGCATTCATCGGCTGTGCTGTGGGAGCATTTCTTATTCTGATGACAGATCCTTTTCAGGCTCTGTGGTTTGTTGTCTTATTTCTGGTGCTGCAGCAGGTAGAAGGAAATCTGATCTATCCGCATGTGGTGGGAAATTCCGTGGGACTCCCCTCCATCTGGGTCCTGGTAGCAGTGACGGTGGGAGGCAGTCTGTTCGGCGTGCCGGGGATGCTTTTCTTTATTCCCCTGACAGCTACAATATACATGCTTTTCCGCGACAGAGTAAACGAACGGCTCCGGCAACGTAAAAATATGCAAAAAAGTACGAAAAATACAAAAAACATAAAAAATTGAAAAAATTTTAAAAAGCACTTGCTTTTTTAAAAAAAACAAGATATAATACATCTTGTGCTTCGGGGTGTGGCTCAGTTTGGCTAGAGCGCTGTCTTAGGGAGGCAGAGGTCGCGTGTTCGAATCACGTCACTCCGACTACTTAAAAGAAGCAGAAAAATCGCATTTTCAAGGGCAATACCTTGAAGGTGCGATTTTTTTGTGGGATTTAGATTTATGCCGGGTTTATGTAGAATTCATGCTGGGTTTATTTAGAATTTATGTAGGATTTTTGTGTATCCGTCATTTGACTTTTTCTTGCAGCAGAATTTTGTATGTGACATAATGGAAAAGAAGCAAAACACGAAATTTCAGGGAAATGTCTTATGAAAAAGCTGTGGGAGAGAAGCAAAAAGCTTAGAATGATAAAAATGCTTTAAAGGAAGAAGAGAAAAAAGATATGAATTGAAAAAATGCTTTAAATCAAAGGAGATATACCATGCAGGGATATAATTGCATTATGGTTTTTGATAAAGAAGGAGATAAGCTCCTTTTCTGCAAGAGAACCAAGGACCCTTATCTGGGAAAGTATAATCTGGTGGGTGGAAAAATCGAACCGGGGGAAAATCATTTTCATGCGGCATACAGGGAATTGCAGGAGGAAACCGGCATAGGTCGTTCGGATATAATCCTGACGCATATGATGGATTTCACCTATTATAATCAGGACTGTTTTGTGGAGGTGTATGTGGGAACCCTGCGGGGAGATGTGACGTTACGTGAAGAAAAACATCCGTTAGGATTTTTGACATTGGCAGAGGAAGACTTTTTTGACCTGGACAAATTTGCAGGCGAGGGCAATATCGGTCATATGGTGGAGCAGGTCCGGCAGTTCGGCTGCGGTCGTGCAGAGGGAGAAGAAGAATGAAAGAAGAAAACAGGAAGCAGCAGGAAAACAGGAAGCAGCAGGGAAACAGGAAGCAGCAGGAAAATAATAAGTGGCAGGAGAAGAAGCTGCAGAATAAGAGACAGGCGGAGAACAGTGGTAAGCCGGCAAATGGAAAACGGCCGGAAGAGAAACCGGCGGTGCCCTGCAAGGTATACAAAAAATGCGGCGGATGCCGCTTCCTGGATGTTTCCTATGAGGAACATCTGAAACACAAGGAAAAGCAGGTAAAGGAGCTCTGCGGAAAGTTTGGTAGTTTTGACCCCATTATCGGCATGAGCAATCCCTACCATTACCGCCATAAAGTGCATGCAGTGTTTGGTGAGGACAGACGTCACAATATCATTTCCGGCACCTATGAAGAGAAAACACATAAAATTGTGCAAGTGGACAACTGCCTCTTGGAAAATCCGGATGCCGACAGAATTATTTTAACTATCCGCAAGCTTTTGAAGTCATTTAAGATAAAGCCTTATAACGAGGACACCGGTTTTGGATTATTCCGGCATGTGCTTATCCGATGCGGCAGAAATACGGGAGAAATCCTGGTTATTCTGGTATTGGCATCCCCCATCTTGCCTTCCAAAAACAACTTTGTAAAGGCACTCTTAAAGGAACACCCTGAGATTACAACGGTTGTCCTGAATGTAAATAACAGAGGAACCAGCATGGTACTGGGGGAAAAGGACTATGTGCTTTACGGAAAAGGTTACATTGAAGATACGCTTTGTGGCAAAACATTCCGCATTTCACCGCAATCCTTTTACCAGGTGAATCCGGAGCAGACAGAGGTGCTTTACAATAAAGCTATGGAATATGCGGGGCTTACCGGAAAAGAAGTGGTTTTTGATGCGTACTGCGGAACCGGCACCATCGGACTGATTGCATCAGAACATGCCAAGCAGGTCATTGGAGTAGAGTTAAACAAGGCGGCAGTGGCGGATGCCAGACTGAATGCGAAGAGAAATGCCGTGAAGAACATCACGTTCTATGAAAAAGATGCCGGGCAGTTTATGGTGCAGATGGCAGAGGAACGCACAACGGTGGATGTGGTTTTCATGGATCCGCCGCGGAGCGGCAGTGATGAAGCATTCTTAAGCTCTCTGGTGAGGCTTGCACCGAAGCGGGTGGTTTATGTTTCCTGCAACCCGGAAACGCTGGCAAGGGATCTGGAATACTTAAAGAAACATGGCTATAGTATGAAGAAGGGTGTTGCGGTCGACATGTTCCCCTGGACGGGACATGTTGAGACGGTTGTTCTGATGCAGTATTGTGGAAAATAAGAAAAATAGGCATGCTAGACCACAAGATGTTGTGGTTTGAGGGCAAAAATTGGAGCAAAAAATGACCAGTTTTTGCCCTATTTTTTTCCACGTTTTTATAGATGCATAGAGGCAAAAAAGAGATTTTTAAGTATTTTGGGACAAAATTCAGAGAAAGGAAAAGAAACAGGGATGGAGAAAAAGCAGCACCCAAGTTACGGAATGATTCGGTTTGCAAGGTCCTCAATCGGTGGTTCAGGAACGGCATTGTTTGGAAGTACCATCATGCATAATAATGTCATACGCCTGTCCATTTCAAAAGGCATGATGGAAAGGGAGGGCAACGAGGACTGGTTTTTGGCAGGGACAGACATCAATGACATGATCGTTGAGGTGGAGATGTCCTATACACAGTTTGCCGAAGCAATCACATCACTTAACATTGGAGAGGGGATACCGGTTACCATTACAAAAGTGAATGGGACATTCGTTGAACCATGCCCATACAGTGACAGGCAGAAAGTAATGCGCCGGGAAGTGGATGAAGCAACCCGTGACTTGGTGCGGCAACTGGAAAAGAGGTCAGAGGAGATTGAAAAACTTCTGGATGAGAAACGTGTCCTGAGCAGGGAGGACCGGAGAAATATCGTCTCGACATTGAAAAATGTACGGCAGGAGTTAAAAAGTAATATCCCCTATCTGCAGAAACTGTTTGCTGAACAGATGGATAAAACCGTGACAGAGGCGAAAGGGGAGTTTGAAACTTACCTGCAGAACAAGATGAACAGCATTGCACTTGCAGCAATTTCAGAACAGATGAAGCAGGAGGAAATCAGTTTAAACAGAAACATGATACCGGAACTGGAAGTACAGGAGGGCGGGGAAGAGGCAGGGGAGATGGAAGCGGGAATGCACATGGACATGTAAGGCGGTACTTATTTTAGAAATGAAATGGGTGCTGTCTTTTTTTATGGAAAAAGAAAGGAGACAGATTTGATGTCGGGATTTTTTTGCAACAGTCCAAGACTGCAGTTATTAGAACGGCAGATGCGCCAGCCGCCGGGATATCGTCCCAGAGGGCAGGGGTGGATGTTTGACATGGAAGAGTGGAAAAGCAGGGGAAATTATTCGGAGATTGTGGACTGTGTCATCAGCCGGATGCAGATGGAACACTTAAAGAAAAGGATACAGGAGGTATTTGGAAACGCAGAAAAGGAACTGATTTTTTATGACAGCAGGCACAGAAACGATTTTTCTTCCCTGCTGCTTGGCAGACGGAAAAAGAACCTGTGCGGACTTCCGAATTATGCCGCCGCAGTATTTCTTCTGTCTGCAGATGAAAACCTGTGGGAGAAAGTTTCTAAGCAGGTGCTGGATACGGGGATTTATTTTGACCGCATCCGGCTTGGCAGCGTTACGCTGGAACAATATATCCTGTTCCATGCGGCAAGGGATGTGTATCTGGGGACAAAGCATATCCGGCTGTCGGAGCTGACCGACAGGGAATTGATACCGGATGAAATCTTAAGGCTCATCGTCAATGCATTCGTGATGGAAAGGTATGGGGTGGACATCGTAGAACGGGAGGTGTGGAATGAAGATTAGAGCAAAAAATGGGGAACAGACGGTAGATATAACTTTGCCGGCAACGGACATGGACATACAGTATTGCATGAAATGTATCGGGATAGAAGATATTGTACCGGTATGCTGTATCAGTGAGGTGAGGGATGAACCGTCCTATTTTGGGTTCCTGAAAGGCCAGACCGTCAACATGGACGAACTTAATTTCTTTGCCAGAAGGCTGGATGGAATGACGGAATATGAAAAAAGAGTGGTGGGTGTCTACAGCAGTGAGACAGGCATGCGGGAAATGAAACAACTGATTAATCTGACTTACAGCCTGCAGGGACTGTCCCTGATTACAGACTTGACGGACGGAAACCGTGTTGGGCTGAGGCTTTATCTGGACCGGCATCTTGCAATCTCAGAAGAAGAAAAGAGCAGAATGGATTTTAACGCATATGCGCAGAAGATTTTTTCAGAAGGAAAATGTAAGTTCCTGCCACATGGGATACTGGTAGATCAGGGATTCCACATGGAGGAGGTCTATAACGGAAAAACCTTTCCAGAATACATCGACAGACCGGATGAAACCGTGGCAGTTTTATCTCTTGGAAATGAGGCAGGGGATAAGGAGTACCTTTATCTGCCAACGGACATCAGTGCCATGGATAAGGTAAAGAAAAGACTCAACATCGCAGCATTTGCTGAAGGCATTGTGAACGGGATAGAAAATATCCGGCTGCCGGAAAGCATCCTTCCTTCCCCGGAAGATATGTGTATGTCTCTGCAGGGTGATGTCCAGAAACTGACTCTTTTTAATGAGATGTGCCAGACCGTCAGCTGTTTTGATGAAGCAAAAATGGACCGGCTTGCAATGGCGGCAGGATTCGTGGGGACAAGTGAATTTACTGATATCACTTACATCGCAAAGCATCTGGATGAATTTGAAATACATCCGCAGATACATACGGATAAAGAGTATGGGGAATTTCTGGTTAAAGAAGCGGGGATGTTTGAAGTTGATGAACTTCTCCTGCCGCATATTGATTATGCCGGGGTTGCCCGTGATAAAAGACAGGCAACGATGGCAGACAGCGGATTTATTCCAGAGGGCTTTGTTGGCACGCAGAGGGCGATCCATGAGTATCAGGAATATCAGGGGGAATTTGCCGATCTGCTTGAAAAAAACGGGATACCCTGTGAAACGTTCTGCCTTTACAGTTCGCTGGCAGGGATGATGTATCAGGATGGAGAGGAGCAGGAAACGCTGTACCGGAGTGAACTGGCAGATTATGAGGAACAAATCCAGAAAGCCATCCTCAAAGAAAGGCATGTGGAAGAAGAGCCGAGGGGACTCATGCATTATTTTGACGGGAACAGACAGATGGTTGCAAAAGTGATCAGTGCATTTCCGAGAGTGCAGAACATCCGGGGAGAACTGTTCGGAGTTCTGGAATGCAGTATCTGCCAGCCTCTGACACAAAATGAAATCTATGAACTGAAAAATTTCTGGGACGGACAGATGAGTGACGGCTGGGGAGAAGGCTTTGAACAAAGACCAATCTATACGCAGGAGGGAGAACTGTATGTCAGTTTCTGGACACAGGAAAGACACTGGGGCGTCATGACGGAGGAAGAACTGGACAGAATCTGGAATCATGGCATGACGCAGACTCTGTAAAAAAATAATATTCTGCTGGATATGTGCTGGTGTATGTAGTATTGTGTGTCCCAAAGAAACCAAGGAGGCAAACAGATGAAATTGGATGATACAGTCATGGTGCAGTTTTTTGGGGAGCTTATCGAATCATACCGCCAGCAGATCATGGATCAGGAAGAGGCAAGGGAACTTTCAAAGAAGGAAAAAAAGTTCCTGGCAGACTTAAGAAAAGAACTGGAGCTGTCAAACCCACAAGCGTACAGGATGGTGACAGAACTTTTTGGATGCATGTTAGACATCAGCCAGATAAAACAGGAACAGCTTTATATACAGGGAATAAAGGATGGAATACGAATCCGAAAACTGGTAAAAGAAATCGAGGAAGGTGAGGAATGTTAAGAAGGGAACAGATAGAACGGCTGAAGGAAAGATATCCTGCGGGTACCGTGGTCAGGCTGGGGCAGATGGAAGGGGAACACCAGATGCCGTCCGGCATGGAGGGAAAAGTAATTGATGTGGATGATATCGGACAAATTCATGTGGAATGGGAAAATGGAAGCACGCTGGCCCTGAATGTGGAAGAGGATGACTTTACTGTCGTACCGCAGAAGGAAACCATAGCTGAAAAGAAATGCAGGGAGTTTTTAGGGAAAGTAAATGAGATATTAAAAGAAACAGATTTCTATCGGCTGAATGTGTCATGCAATGGAGGGGATACCGCCTATGCTGCCCAAAAGCTGCTTGCCATGCATCAGGCATTTGAAACCGTGTACGGGGAAGGATATGTGGATGAGGAGTATGGGATGGTGATGATGCCGGCGGTGGTCTGCGGAAGGGATTCCGGCATACGCACGCTGGCACTTGTCACGCTTGATCTGGAGTCTTCCGGGGAACACTTCGGAACGATTTTCATGACTCCGGGCGGCATGATGGAGCAGGGCAGCAGCTTCCTGAGTGAAAAACAGAAACAGGCACTGGCAGAGTATTATATCCCATATGACTACTGGTACACACCGCTTGTGGAAAGGGACCACCATGTGGATTTTACACAGATGCCGGAGGAGGTGGCAGACATCCGCAGGATGGTGGATGAACTGCTGGTGCAGGGGGAGGCTTTCCATATGAATGAACCAAAATAGGAGGAAAAAAATTTGAACAGCATCATAAGCTGGGTTGGCGGCAAGAAAGCACTGCGCGATCTGATCTATCTGCGCATGCCGAAAAACTATGACCGCTACATAGAAGTATTTGGCGGTGGCGGCTGGGTTTTATTCGGAAAACCGCCGGATAAATGCATGGAGGTTTACAATGATTTCAATTCAAATCTTGCAAACCTCTTTTATTGTGTCAAGGAAAGGCCAATGGCACTGCTTCGGGAACTGTCCTTCCTGCCGCTCAACTCCAGAGATGAATTTACAACGCTGCGGAAATTTCTGGCCATGGAAGAATTTAAGAGTGAACATCTTGCGGAAGAATTAGAGATTGCAACGCACTTCTTAAAAGAACCGGAGGCGGCAGAAATCCGTGACATCCTCATGGAGCGTGCCGCAGTAGGGGATGTGAAGAGGGCGGCGGCATTCTATAAGATTATCCGTTACAGCTATGGAAGCGGATGCACCTCTTATGGCTGCCAGCCTTTTGACATACGCAAAACCTTTACCATCATCTGGGAGGCAAACCGCAGGCTGAAGGATACCGTGATCGAGAATAAGGATTTTGAGGCACTCATCCGTCAATATGACAGACCGAATGCCTTTTTTTATTGCGATCCGCCGTATTTTGAAACCGAGGGACATTATGAGGTGGTGTTCCGTAAGGAAGATCATGTGAGACTCAGGGATACCTTAAAAGGCATACAGGGAAAGTTCATGGTTTCCTATAACGACTGTGCCTATATCCGTGAGCTGTATCAGGACTTCCAGATTGAAGCGGTGACAAGAATCAATAATCTTGCACAGAGGTATGACAACGGAAGTGAGTTCCCGGAAGTTCTAATCGCCAACTATGACATGGAGGAAAGGAAAAAAAGCATGCCGATGCAGATGAACCTGTTTGAACTGTACGGGGAACAGAAAACGGTCCGGTGGAAGGGAAAGGAGACAGAGGAAGAGCCACAGGACACATAAAAAAAGAAAGAAGGAGGAAAACATGCTTCAGTTAGTAGAAATGGAAGGAAAGATGACGGAAAACGGGTGTATTGAGATTCCCGCAGTGGTGTTAGAGCAGGCTGGTATCTGTACCGGTGACACCGTGAAACTTGTGTATATGGCAGAGGACGGGGAACTTAAGAACACGGCAAAGGAGTTCCTGCTTGCAAGGGCAGGACAGGATGTGGCAGAGGAACTGGCAAAGGAGGAAAACATTGCGTTCCAGATACCGGAAGAATTATTAAGGGATGCCGGAATCCCGATGGACGCAGACCTTGACATTGTGTGTCAGGAAGGACGCATTATCATCCTGCCGTCAGAACTTGTGCAGGGGACGGAAGTGCCGGAGGAACTGCTTGCCATCTGCAGGGAGCTTGGCATCACGGAGGATAAGGTAAACATCATTTTGCGGACCACAGAGGAGGGAACGGATGAAAAAACCGGTGTATAAGCTGTTAGACGAAAAAGGACGCATCCTGATCCCGAAAGAATTCCGCCAGATGGCAGAGCTTGAGAGCGGGGATATCGTAAAGCTGTCCGTGAGCAGTGGAAAAATCATGGTATCCAAAGTAGATATCGTGGAGATGGGGAGTCAGGACCCGCAGGCAGTGGAAGCCTATGTAAATGCGGCGGTAAAACATATGAGTCCGGCAAAACAGGTGGCACTTGCGGCAAGGATTCTGAAATTCGCACAGCAGGAGGGAGGTACGGATTGTTAAGGAATAAGTACAGGGCATTTGAAATCAGGGACGATCAGGTCAGCCAGACGCTGGTGGACGGGAATCTCTGCTCCATTGCAGAATTTATCCGGCATTGCGATGAGGGAAGCATCATCACCCTGCACACCATGGAGGGCGAGCCGTTTTTGATCGGACTCTCCAAGATGTTTGTATTCTGCGGGGACAAGGCATTCTTAGACAGGCAGTTGATCCCTTACCTGCGCAGCATGGGTGGGGAAAGCGTATGAAAAGGATTTATGTTCAGAACGGGATCGTATTTTTTTATGGGAATCCGGCTGGCTATCTGGGAGACGGGAAAGCAGTCATTGACTGCATGTTCCAGAAAGAGGAGCTGGTTTCATTTGTGAAGGAACAGTTTTTGGTGGAACCCGTATTCCGGGAGGGTGTGTATGACCGGCTGTCGGAGGGAGGTGGTGTCAAAGAGACAGCGGAGGTCAGCATTGGGGAAGGGAGGAGGCTTAGAATCTATCAACTGGGACAGGACAGTCCGATCATGATGCGGTTTATCAGTCTGGCAGAGAGAAAAAAGAGAGGGTATGACAGGCCGCGTAGGGAGGAATATGTCAGAGTCTATGAGGGGGAGATAGAAAACTATAGTCTGGAGGAAGTCTGGGAGAAATACGGACGGAGAGTACCGGAAGGGTTTCAGGGACATGTATTGTCCATTTCGGATGTGGTCGAGTTTGCGGATGGGGAAGCGAGCCGCTTTTTCTATGTCGAGCCATCCGGGTATGAGGAAATCAGATTTTAACAAGGAGGAGCATTATGCCAAAGGCAAAAACTGCCCAGAGCCGGGCAGAAACCACAGAACAGCAGGCACCATCCGGAGCAGGGAACAAAGAAAACTCCCCACTCCAGTTTGATGTGCGCATCCAGTCCATCCAGCCGGGGGAAAGCATCAAGGGAACAGCATCCGTAAACATCAACGGGGCATTTGCAATCCGGGGTGTCAAGATTATTGAGGGAAGCAATGGACTGTTTGTTTCCATGCCAAGCTATAAGGCTGGGAATGAGTACAAGGACATCTGTTTTCCTATCACGCAGGAATGCAGAAAACAGCTCCATGAAGCAGTCATCGGAGCTTATGAGCAGGCAATTTCGCAGGGGCAGGATACGGTAGCAAAGCATCATGGGATGCAGGCACCGGAAGGACAGCCGATGGAGATGGCAGGAATGTAACCAGATAAAACCAGAGAACATAGAGCGGACCGCACAGAAATGGTTCAGCAGATCATTAGAAAAAATTGGAGGAAAAAAATATGAGAAATATGATGAAAAAAGCAGCACAGAATGTAAAGGCAGTTGCCGTGAGAGCAGGAATGTTAATGAAGGATACCAAGGGCGAGAACTACGTGGATACGGCGGTCAAAATCCTGATCGCAGTCGTTCTCGGCGCACTGCTCTTGGCAGGTCTTTACGCACTCTTCGGGGATGTGGTGATGCCTACCCTTACCCAGAGGATTCAGGACATGTTCAACTACGCAGGATAAGGAACACCGGTCCAAAACAGGGAAACAGGAAAAATAACAGAAGGATATGGAGGAAAACAGATGCCTAGAAGAGCAAACACACAGACACAGCAGGAAGCAGTACAGGAAAATGCCGCAGTGCAGGCAAATGCAGGGGCAGACATGCAGATGGAGGCTGCCATCACAAAAACACAGCCGGAAAAGGGTGTCCTTGCCCTTGCCGATGTAAAGATCGGGGATTTCATGACGATCCGAAATGTCAGAATCAAGGAAGATGACTACGGGCTGACCGTTGCCATGCCGAAAACAAAGACAGGGGCAAATGAACAGTACAAGGATGCGGTGTTCTTTGCCGACAGGGGAATCAAGGAAAAATTTGACCAGACGGTACAGAAAGCGTATGAAACTTTTATGCACCAGCAGACGGATCTGGACGAGGAACCGGAGGAGGCAGAGGAGCTGGAACAGGAAGAAGGCGGCATGAACATGGGAATGTAGCATGATCAGGCTGGCTTTCTTTTTTTCTGCTCTGTTTTTGGCGGCGGTCATGGATATGAGGACAAGGACCATCCCGGACTGGCTGGTCGTTCTGGTGGCACTTACCAGCATGCTGCCACCGGGACAGCCAAATCTTTTGGGAGTTTTTGCAGGACTTCCGCTGCTCCTTGCAGGCATTACCATAGGAGGAATCGGCGGAGGGGATGTGAAACTCATGGGGGTATGCGGCCTGGTTCTTGGAGCGAGCCAAGCGCTTACGGGACTGTTCCTTGCATTGTGCCTGCTGGTGCTGTGGCATGCGGCAGGGGGCATGGGCAGGAAAAAGAACAGAAAGAAACAAAAAGAGGAGAAGGAACAGGAACAGGCATACCCGCTTGTTCCGTTTCTTTTTGCAGGAATGCTGATTGGTATCTGGATAGGAGGTTAAAGAATTGAAAAAGAAATTATTACTGGCAGGGATTATGGCACTGCTTGCAGGAACTGTCGTGGCAGCAAGAAAGAAAAAATATACGGAGACATCGAGATAGGAGGAGAAGAGAATCATGAAACTGTTAAAAAACCGTACTGTTCTTGGGGTACTCTGCATTGTAGTGTCCCTGCTCATCTGTTTTGCAGTGACACCGCTTGTCAATGCCGGACTGTCCCAAAAGACCACAATCGTGCGTTTTGTAAAGGACGTTAAGGCAGGCGAAGAGATCAAAAAAGGAATGCTGCAGGAAGTCGAGGTGGGAGGTTACAACCTGCCCGAAAATGTGTTAAGGAGCATCACGGAGGCGGAAGGAAAATATCTGACCGCGGATGTTTATGCAGGGGATTATATCGTAGCAGAAAAAGTAGCAGACGAGCCGGCTGCAGAAAATAAATACCTTTACAACTTAAACGGGGAGAAACAGGCAATCTCCATCACCATCAGTTCTTTTGCGGAAGGACTCTCCGGCAAATTAAAGAGCGGGGATATTGTGTCGGTCATCGCACCGGATTACCTGGGCAGTGGGGAGACAGTGATCCCGGCAGAATTAAAATATGTGGAGGTCATCGCAGTGACGGCAAAGTCCGGCTATGATGCTAATACACAGGAGCAGGAAGAGGAGAAGGAGCTTCCGTCCACCGTCACGGTGTTAGTCAGACCGGAGCAGAGCAGACTGCTGGCAAGGCTGGAAGCAGAGGGAGAAATCCATCTGTCACTGGTATACAGGGGAGACAGCCAGAAAGCTGCACAGTTCATTGAAGCACAGGATCTGGTGCTGGAGGAGCTTCTGGAAGAAACCACAGAGGAAGAAGAGGTATCTGTTGTAAAAAATGAGGTGCCGAGGACAGGAGGGGAAGCGGATGCAGTGACGGCAGAAGAAACCTCGGCAGACGAGAAAAATGATACGGATATGGAGGAATAGTGTTTGAATTTCATGAAAAATTCTTTGTTCCAGAGAAATTTGGAGCAGGAAAGGGAAGAAGAGATGCCGGAAGAGGGAGGCGTGCTTGCCGTGTGGGGCAGCCCTTCCTCCGGCAAGACGGTGGTGTCTGTGAAACTGGCAGAGCATCTGGCAAAGAAAAAGAGAAATGTCATTTTAATCCTTGCGGATATGATCACTCCGCCGCTGCCTTACTTATGCGCACCGTCAGACATTGAACAGGAAAGGTCGTTGGGGAGCATTCTTGCCGCATCCCATGTGACGGAAAACCTCATCAAGAAGAACTGCATGTTCTACCGGAAGAATGATTATCTTTCCATGGTCGGGATGTTAAAGGGGGAGAATGTGTTCACCTATCCGCCCTATGAAAAAGAGCAGGCGGCAGAACTGCTCCAGCTTGCAGCACAGATCGCACCGTATGTCATCGTGGACTGCACCAGCAATATCGCATCGGATATCCTGTCGGCGGTCGCATTGATGGAGGCAGATACGGTGTTAAGGCTGGCAGGGTGTGACTTAAAATCCATCAGTTACTTATCCTCCCAGCTTCCACTGCTATCAGACCACAAATGGGATGCCGACAAGCAGTTGAAGGCCGTGTCCAATATCAGACAGCAGGAGGCAAGCAGCCACATGGAACAAATCCTTGGCAGTGTGTCGTTCCAGATTCCGCACAGCAGTGAGGTGGAAGCACAGTTTTTAGAAGGGGAACTGCTTGGGGAACTCGGCCTGAAGGAGAGCCGGGCATTCCGCAGGGAGATAGAGAAAATCAGCAGGGAGGTATTCGGGGTATGAAAAATAACCAGAATCTGTTCTTTTCCCCGGAGGAAAAGGGAAGGGCATTTTCGGATGTCTTAAAAGAGGTGCAGGAGTATATCTCCAGCAAATATTCCACGCTCATGGTGGAAGGCGGGAGCGAGGAAGTAAAACAGCAGGTCAAGCGGTACATTACAAAGTACATCTGTGACTACCGTATCACGGTAAAGGGAAAAACACAGGAACAGTTGATCGATGACCTTTACACGGAAATGGCAGAGTTTTCCTTCCTCACCAAGTACATTTTTGGAACAGGGATAGAGGAAATCGATATCAATTCCTGGCGGGATATCGAGATACAGTACAATGACGGCAGGTGTGAAAAGCTGGAGGAACACTTCGAGTCCCCGGAGCATGCGGTCAATGTCATAAGGCGCATGCTCCATGTGTCGGGCATGGTGTTGGACAATGCCTCCCCTGCAGTGTTAGGACATCTGAGCAAGAATATCCGAATCGCCGTGTTAAAGACGCCGCTCGTGGATGAAGATGTGGGGATTGCAGCATCCATCCGTATTGTCAATCCGCAGAGCCTGAAAAAGGAAAACTTTGTGGATGGCGGCACCGCAACGGGGGAAATGCTGGACTTTCTGGCAGAGTGTCTGCGTTATGGCATCAGCATCTGTGTCGCAGGAGCCACCAGTTCCGGTAAGACCACACTTGCAGGCTGGCTGCTTACCACCATACCGGATGGAAAGCGTATCTTTACCATCGAAAACGGCAGCCGTGAGCTGGCACTCGTAAGGGAAAAGGATGGAAAAGTGACCAACAGTGTCATCCATACGCTGACCAGATACAGCGAAAATGAAAAGCAGAACATTGATCAGGACATGCTCCTTGATATGGCACTGCGTTTTAACCCGGAGATCATCTGTGTCGGGGAGATGCGTAGTTCAGAGGCGTACACGGCACAGGAATCGGCAAGAACCGGACACACGGTGCTTACCACGATCCACAGCAACAGTTGTGAATCCACTTACAGCCGAATGAGGACACTGTGCAAGAGAAAATATGACATGGATGACGAGGTGTTGATGGACCTTGTAACGGAGGCATTCCCTATCGTGGTGTTCACCAAGCAGCTTGAGAACCGCAAGAGGAAACTCATGGAAATCATGGAGTGTGAGATCACGGCAGACGGAAAGCGGAAGTTCAACCCGCTGTACCGCTATGAGATCACCGAAAACCGGATGGAAGGGGACCGCTTTATCATTAACGGCACGCATAAGAAGGTGTGCGGAATTTCCGAGAGCCTCAAAAAGAGATTTTTGGAAAACGGCATGCCAAAAGATGTGCTGGAAAGAATTGAAAAAGGAGGGAAGAAAGTATGCTGACATTACAGGTCATTGCCTGCATCGGGATCATTACAGGAGCATTCCTGCTGTTCCAAATCCGGTTAAATGACTTTACGGGGAACATTTTCCACAGGCTTTTGGACGCACCGAAAGGAATCCGTGAGGAGATACTGGAGGAAACCAAGCGCAGGAAAAAATCCTATTTCCGCAGGGAGATCGAGGAAGTACAGGAAATTTTGAAAACAACGGACAGGGAGGAGCTGTTCCCGCTTTTATGCACGGCATCCCTTCTGCTGTTTGCCGCAGGAGCAGCCATTGCGGTCATGATCGGAAATGTTTTTCTGGTTCCGGTGCTGGCATGCGGATTTTTATTTCTGCCGTTCTGGTACATCAGGCTGACCGCATCCCATTTCAAAAAGGATGTGTCATCGGAACTGGAAACCGCACTGTCTATTATTACAACGGCGTATCTGCGCAGTGAGGACATTCTGACTTCGGTGGAGGAAAACCTTGAATATTTAAATCCGCCGGTCAAGACCGTGTTTGCAGATTTTGTGTCAAGAATCCGGCTCATTGATCCAGACCTTGAGGCAGCCTTGGAGGAGCTTAAGGGAAAGATTGAAAATGATGTGTTCATGGAATGGGTGGATGCCTTAAAGTCCTGCCTGTATGACCGGTCATTAAAGACAACACTGACACCGATCGTGGTGAAACTGTCGGACATGCGCATCGTGAATGCGGAGCTGGAATATCTGGTATTTGAACCCAGAAAGGAATTTATCACAATGGTGGTGTTGGCAGTGGGGAATATCCCGCTGTTATATTTCCTGAACCAGTCCTGGTACGATACGCTCATGCATACCATCCCCGGACAGATTATGCTGGCAGTTACCGGCGCAATTATTTTTGTTTCCACGGCATGCGTCATAAAACTGACAAAGCCGATTGAATACCGGACATAAGGGGGAGGGATAAATTGAAAATCGTACTGATAGTTGTATTCATCCTGACGGCATGCGGACTGTTCCTTCTGCTGTCGGGCATCTTAAAGCTGCCGACACTGCGGACCGGCAGGGCGATGATGCAGTCAGGGAAGAAAGAAAAGAAACTGCAGAAAACACTGGATGCGTTCTACATGGACGGAGCGGCATACTTAGGAAAATACATCGGGATGAATGCCTACAAAAAAAGCAGGATGCAGAATGTCCTAAATGCGGCAGGACTTAAGATGACACCGGAAACCTATATGGCGTATGCCTATCTGAAGGCAGGGAGCATTTTTCTACTGATCCTTCCGGCACTGCATGTATTTCCGCTGCTTGCCATCCTGCTCGTGCTTTTAGGAGTCATGGTCTACTATAAGGAGACAAGAAAAGCAGAAGAGCTGGTAAGGGAAAAAAGAGAGCAGATCGAGGGAGAGCTGTACCGTTTTGTTTCCACCATCACACAGGAGCTGAAAAACAGCAGGGATGTACTTTCCATGCTGGAGCATTATAAGGAAAATGCCGGGGAGATGTTCCAGAAGGAACTGGACATTGTGTGTGCCGACATGCGTTCCAGCAGCTATGAGGCAGCACTCACCCGTTTCGAGGCAAGGCTCAATTCCCCGCAGCTCTCCGATGTGGTCCGTGGACTGATTGGTGTGTTAAGAGGCGATGACGGTGCAGTGTATTTCCAGATGCTCACACACGACTTCAAGCAGGCAGAACTGCAGAGGTTAAAGGCAAAGGCAGCAAAAATCCCGCCGAAAATCCGTGTCTTTTCTTTTGCCATGCTCTTATGTTTCCTTGCAACCTATTTTGCCATCATCGGCTATGAGATCATAAAGTCCATGGGAACACTGTTCTGATAAAAGCGCAGGAAGGAGAAAAAATGAAGCGGATCTATAAAATCATGAGGGACAAAAAGGGGGAGGGATATATCGATGCGGCAGTCGTTGTATTCTGCGTGATGTTTGTCATTGCCCTTGGCGTCAGGATATTCCCGGTTTTTATCACGAAGATACAGCTTGACAACTTTGCAGACGAGCTGGTGCGGGAGGCAGAGATCAGCGGCAGGGTTGGAAGTGAGACAACCGCAAGGCAGAGAACCTTGGAGGAAAAAACAGGGATACATCCAGCCGTAAGCTGGTCTGGGACCGGAAAAATCCAGTTGAATGAAGAGGTGACGGTAACACTGACGTTGCAGAAAGACCTCGGACTTTTTGGGAAATTAAGGTCGTTCCCGGTAACCATAAGGGCGAGGGCATCGGGAAAGAGTGAGGTGTATTGGAAATGAGAAAATGCTATCAGAGCTTCAAAAGACTTCTGACAGGGCAGGAGGGAAGCATGGCCCCGGCTGCTGTGGCGGCAGCGATAGCCATGCTCCTTATCATCCTTGGAGTTTCCGAATACATGCGCCTTGTCATCACGGCAGCCGGGATTAAGGATGCCATGGAATCTGCCGTGGTTTCCGTGGTAAATGACAACTACAATGAAGTTTATCATGGTGTCAGGGAAGGATATGCCGCAGGATATGAGCCGGACGATACGGGATTTACGGCATCCGTGGACCATGGGGATATCTATGGCAGGATGTGTTTTCTGCTTGGTCTGGAAGAGGATGGGAACAGTTATGTCCGCTATAACAACAGTGGTGGACTGGAGTACAGGCTCAAAAATCTTTCTGTGGACATCCACAACACGGCACTGGCATCGCCGGGAGGAACTTATTATGCGGATGCAGAGGTCACGATGGAAGTGCCTGTGCGTTTCGCAGGAAAAATCTTGTCGAATATGTCGGTCAGGTTGAAGGTGAGGGCAGCCTACCGGGAGAAATTTTAGTAACATGTTACAGATATCGTAAGACTTATTACATTTCCATAGACTTTCCAGACGTTCTATGGTAGCGTGTGAACTACGAAAATCAATCAATCGAAAAAACATAAGGAGGGAATGCCATGAAAGATAAGACAAAAAAGTGGCTGGCAATCGCAGGACTTCTCGCAGTATGTGCAGTGCTTGTGTTTGGAATCAGCAGAGTGCTCTACCATGAGCCGGACAGGGAGGCACAGGCCGTGGAGAGAGAATCAGAGGAGACAGAACTTTTTGTGGAGACAGAAACACCGGAACCTGTGCAGGCAGAAAGCACAGAAGCAGAGACGGAAGAGCCGCTTGTGATCGAGACGGAGACAGGGACTTCCGTAAATGACAGGGAGCAGGAAATTCAGGAAACCCCGGAGAAAACAGAAGAGGAAAAACCGAGTGAGCCGCCTGCACTGTCTGAGGGAACAGCCACGAACCAGCCGGATACACCGCCGTCCTACGAGGAGGAAAAACAGGAGGAACCGGCTCCGGCAGAGAACCAGACACCAAAGACAGGTGATACCAAAGACGGCATGGTATATGTGGAAGGCTTCGGATGGATTACCGATGAAGGGGAAGGCTCAGGCACCTACGCAGATGACATGTATGAAAATGGCAATAAAATCGGAATCATGGACTAAGTTGGTGACAAGAAATGTTGTTTGATATAAACTGATAACAAGCGGACAAGGAGGCTCTTGGATTATGTACAAACAACGTATATCATATGCAGATTATGTGGAAGAGGTAGAAAGATTATATAAAATTGAAAGAAGAGAGATTTATTTTGGTTTTGTAATCCGAGATTTTATACAATCGATCCTTACAGAAAGTGAACAATTGGTAGCAGTTTGGGATAACAAAGGATACAAGGATGATACCAAAAATCCACTTCATAAGCGTAAAAATTATGCGGATTCACATAGCTTGCAGGATTTTATTATCGTTCCGGAACAATATAGCTATACGAATACTACAAAACCATATGTTTCGATTGAGCTGAAAAAACCCAATTTGGAAAATTATCAAGGGTTAGAATTGGGAAAAAACAAAAAACAGATAGAAGCAGAGTTTGAATATTGTGATTTTATTATTTTGACAGACTGTGTTACATGGATGTTCCTAAAAAAAGATGAACCTGTAAAAGATGAAAAAGTTGTTTGTCTGATACAGGAGGGAAAATGGTTACAAATGGAACAAATGGATTTCAATAACGAGCGTATGGGGAACATTCATATGAAGGAACCAGAGCAATGGGATGATTTGGTTAATACGATTAGAGCATTTGTAGCAGAAGCCAAAAAACAGAGAAAAGAATAATGTGTTAGTGAAAAGCAGATTCGTAAAAACGGTCTGCTTTTTTTGTGAGGAAAAAGAGATGAAGTTATTAAAACAAGTAGTATTGCTTCTTGCAATTATGCTTGCCATGGCAATGCCGGTATCGGTTTATGCAGCCGGGGAAGGGAACATCGACAATGGCGGTGGAGGTATGGGAGCAGGAACGGGAACTAATTTTTGGAGCAGCCACGATGAGGGTGTGCGCGTAACGGTAATCAGAGCCAGTGATGGTGCAGTTGCATCAGCATCCATTGACCTTACCAACAAGCATCCGACTGATATCCGGGTGCATTTTGGAAAAGTAAGCAAGACTTCCTACAGGAATGGCGCAGGACTTTCTGCAAGGATGGGAGGCTATACATTTTATAATCCAGCACAGTCCCTGCCACAGATTATCAGTACTTTAAGAGGAGGGGCAAACCTTGCAGCCATCAAACAGTACTTTACGGACGAGCAGGTGATCAGAGCCATTGCAGGATATGTCGGCATGGATTTCCAGACGCTGACAAACGGAGAGTACAAGCTGTTATTAGAGCCAATCGCATATGTGACTTTTGAGGGAGTCCGGACTGCGTTTACCGCCACGGAAGCAGCAAAATACAATCAGTTAAGGGGCGGTTTGTTGCGAAAGAAAATGCCGTCCCTTTCCCATAAAAACCTGCCGCTTGCCATGTTTTTGGAAACATCGGATTTAGGGTATCCGGCGTGGAGCGGTTCTAAGACAGAGAAAGCAAATGATGAGGATATCATCCGCGCATTAGGACTTGGCATCGTGCGGTTTAATGAGGTGATCACACCGGAAGTCATCGAAGCGGACTATGAATACCGTGTGGATACGGATGTGATAACGGCGGTCACAGTCAGTGGAGGACAGAGCGATCCAGACAACTCCGTCACCGTGACATTTTCTATCCTGGGAAGAAGCTACAAGGTTGAAAACGTGTATTACCCGGAGGATGGACAGCAGCTCGTGTGGGTAAAATGGCATACCCCGTCCACGGAACAGCACATCACGATTAGCGTGACCGCCAGAGGAGGCAGTGCATCCGTGAGCCGGGGAACCATCACGGCGAACATTGTGGATCTGGATGACAATCCACCGCCAAATCCTGTTGCAGATGACAGAAATGACAGCTACCGGAAAGAAAATGCAGTGATGCCTGTAAATCCAGAAAAGACACAGGCGGCATGGAGTGTCTGGAAAGCCAAGTGGAAGGAAAAATGGGTATGGCACAGTGACTGGAACTGGGAGTCAGAGGACCATTCGGCAAGCTGTGAGGCAGGATGCACACAGAGCCATGGATACTGGCAGGATGATGGCGAGTATGTGGATGAAGGCTGGTGGGAATTTGAAGAGAAACATTATTCGGCATCCCTGACTGCGGATATGCATCTGGTCACCGATGAAAAGGCACCGACAGCAAATGGCATAGTTACAAAAAGCGGGTACGGTGTGAATGTCTCCCTGAGTGTAAGGGCATCAAGCAGCCAGACATCTGCAACAACGGCACCGCAGACGGCAGTCAGTTATTTCCCGGAATTTTATTACGAAACCTACTGGCGGCTTTTAGAGAGAACCCGAAATGGATACAGTGCGGTCTTTGAATTTAAGAATAATGAGTATTCCACTTATTACCGGAGGACACATTTCACACCGGTCTGGATGCCGGACGGGGAGTACCGGGTATATACTTATCTGCTTGACTGTTGGACACCGGATGGAATGCTTTCCATGAACCTGTCAGACGCTGTGCAGATATCGGGAAGCCTGTGGGATGACTGGCATATCGCACCACAGAATGTGAGGTAGGAAATGGGATATGAGAGAATCCAAAAGCCGGAAGGACTGCTCTACCATTACACTCGAAAAGAAAATCTGGAATCCATCTTAAGGGATGGAAGGATACGGAAATTTTGTGACAGGGAAACATGGTTCACAAAATCCCTTGCAGATACGCTGCGGCTTATGTCACTCACGGTGATGCAGGAGGGAGCAGCTTATTATGATGCGAGGGGCAGGCTGCAGCGTTACCCGGTATTTGTGCCGGAGGATTATGTAGTTTTAGAACTTACCCCGCGCTACCAGAGCGGGGAATGGGTGATCTGGAATCAGGAACTTCCACCTAATGCGCCGGAGTCCGTAAGGGAGCTTGCGGAGGAGTTCAGCCACTTAAAACTCGGATACCGTGGAGATTTAAAGTTCTGGGAGAATCCTGTCATTTATGAGATGACAGACCTTTTGGAAGAACCGGAGCAGACCAGTGAAATGAAAATGCAGTAAAAAAACAGAAAAAAGGAAAGGAAGATCAGATGAAGAAAAAGAAATGGATGATGATGGCAGTGATGGTGCTTGCACTTACGATGATGTTTGGAACTACAGTATATGCGTCAGGAAAAGGGGATGTGGCAGGAGCAATCGAGGGTACATGGCAGGATGCCTCCGCACAGATCAAGACAGTAGTCAATAAGGTGGTGTTCCCGGCAATCGACCTGATACTTGCCGTATTCTTCTTTGCAAAGCTGGGTACTGCATACTTTGATTACCGAAAACACGGGCAGTTTGAATGGGCGGCACCCGCAATCCTGTTTGCGTGTCTGGTGTTTACGCTGACGGCACCGACCTATATCTGGAAAATCCTTGGCATATAGGGGATGGTGAGAAAGAAGGTGTCAGATGTTTATATTTGATTTTGTTGCGGAAACCGTACTAGACCAGATCATCGACTGGCTGTATGGGAAGATCGTTGGATTTCTCAATGATTTTTTTGCAATGATGAACAATATGGGGGTGGAATTGTTTGACCTGCCGTGGGTGAATGCAATTACCACTTTTTTTAGCTGGCTTGGCTGGGCATTGTTTGTGGTAGGGCTGGTGGTCGGAGCTTTTGAATGTGCCATAGAGTATCAGGGAGGAAGGGGCAGTATCAAGGATACTGCCTTAAACTATGTCAAGGGATTTATGGCGGTCAGCCTGTTTTCCATTCTTCCGGTCAACTTATACTCCCTAAGTGTGTCGCTGCAGAGTTCCTTCGGATCGGCATTATCCGGCATTACAGATGCGGAAAGCATCGGGATGACTGCACAGCAGGTGCTTATGTCAGCCGCCATGCCGGGAGTGGGGAATCCGATCCTGCAGATATTCTGTGCCGCGATGATGGGGTATGCCGTGATAAAAGTGTTTTTCGGAAACCTGAAAAGAGGAGGCATCCTGCTCATACAGATCGCAGTTGGAAGCCTTTATATGTTTTCTGTTCCAAGAGGATATATTGACGGTTTTACCCAGTGGTGCAAGCAGGTCATTGGAATCTGTCTCACCGCTTTCCTGCAGTCCACCATGCTCACGGCAGGACTCATGATCTTCAAGGACCATCCTCTGCTTGGTCTGGGTGTCATGCTTTCCTCCACGGAGGTGCCGAGGATTGCCGGACAGTTCGGACTGGACACCAGCACAAAGGCAAACCTGATGAGCGGAGTTTATGCAGCGCAGACAGCCATCAACATTTCAAAAACGGTTGTCAAAGCAGTGGCAGCATAAGGCGGTGAAAGGATGGAGAAAAAGCTGGGGAGTCTGTTCGATGGGATCGGGGGATTTCCATTGGCAGCAAAAAGAAATGGCATACGGCCTGTGTGGGCGAGTGAGATAGAAAAGTTTCCCATGGCAGTTACCATGTACCGGTTCCCGGAGATGAAACACATGGGAGACATTACAAAACTGCATGGGGAAAACCTCCCGGTTGTGGATGTGATAGCCGGGGGTTCGCCATGTCAGGACTTATCCATTGCCGGGAGACGCGCAGGACTTGCGGGGATGCGTTCCGGTCTCTTTTTAGAGCAGGTACGCATCATAAAAGAAATGCGCAGGCAGGAGGAAAGGAGGAAAAACAGCAGTGGAAGGAGAGCAGATGTCCCTGTTCGACCTCGGTATATGGTCTGGGAAAATGTGCCGGGAGCCTTCTCAAGCGGAGAACCAAAAGGAGCAGATTTTAAGAGAGTCCTCGAAGAAGTCTGTGGTATATCGGAGGAGTCCGTATCTTTACCTGGACCGCCGGATGGGGCATGGACTCCTGCCGGGATTATTCTGGGACAGGAATTCTCTGTTGCTTGGAGAGTACTGGACGCTCAATTTTGGGGAGTCCCCCAGAGACGCAGAAGAATCTTCCTTGTCGCAGATTTTGGAGGCCACAGTGCCGGAGAGATATTATTTGAGTCCGAAAGCGTGTGGAGGCATTATCAGGAGAGCAGGGAACAGAGGGAAAAAGCTGCCGCCGATCTTGGAGGCGGCACTTTTGATGCAGGCACAGGAGCCGACATCGTGTGTCTGATGGATCAGGGAGGACAGCGGATGGATGTGTACCGGAACCTTATCGGTACACTTCTGGCACACAGTTCAAGCACACCGCCCATTATCATGGCGAGCAGTCAGGCAAATGCAGAAATCGGGATCGGATACTGTCCGACCATTACAGCAGCGGCAGGGATGGCAGGCAATAACCAGCCGATCCTGTTTGACAATCACGGACCGGACACCCGCTACAGCGGACCGGTGAAAGTGGCACAGACCATTACTTCTGCACTGGGGACGGGAGGCAACAATACGCCGCTTGCTGTTCATGGAGAACCCTACTGCATCGCCGGAAATGTCATCAACCGTCAGGATAAAAACGGGGGAAACGGCTGCGGCTATCAGCAGGGAGTCAGTTATACGCTGACAACAGAGGACAGGCACTGTGTGGCATACACGGATGACCTGCAGAGAAAAAAGCGTGTGAGGAAACTCATACCGCTTGAGTGTGAAAGACTTATGGGATTCCCGGACCACTGGACGGACATTCCGGGAGCAAGTGACAGTGTCCGGTACCGGGCATTGGGAAACAGCGTGGCAGTGCCGTGTGTGGAATATATCCTCTGTGGCATTGCTTATTTTTTAGAAAGACAGGAGGGAGAACGGGATGTACATATACCCGGATAATCTGAAATCGAAAGCGAGCATGTGGCTGTGGGAGCTAAAAGACCTTGCAGTGACAGGAATCATCGTACTGATATCCGTGTTTGCATTTGCCTATGCAAAACTGTGGTTCCCGATGGTGATAGCAGGTGTATACGCATTTTTAACGATACAGGTGGAGGATACCACCATCTTAAAATTTATCCGCTATGCATGTGCGTATTTTTTGGTGGAACAGCAGCATTATGAATGGAGGTATACCGCAAATGAAACGGAAGAATGAACAGTCCACAAGGGAGCTGATGGGGACAAAAGAACTGTCGGATTACAGCATCCGCACCTACCGGAAGGACGAGCTGGTCTATTTTCTGATCCAGCCGAGCAACCTGTCCGTGTTGTCGGAGGAGAGCCTTTCCGCAAGAATCTATGGACTCATGACGGTATTAAAAGGCATCACAGAAATCGAGATGATGTGCTTAAATTCCCGTGAAAATTTTGAGGACAACAAAAGATATTTAAAGAACCGCGCGGAGGAAGAAACCAACCCGACTGTGCGGAAACTGCTGGAACTGGATGCAGGACACCTTGACCGGATGCAGGTGCAGATGGCAACGGCGAGGGAGTTTTTACTGATTATCCGGCTGAGAAACCAGAAGGAGAATGAGGTGTTCGCTTACTTAAACCGTATCGAAAAAATGCTGGTGGAACAGGGATTTACATCCAAAAGAGCGGATGAGGAGGACATGAAGAGGATACTGGCTGTTTACTTTGAACAGAATGTCACAACGGAAAAATTTGAAGAATTTGATGGAGAGAGGTGGATCATTTTAAATGAATAACAACAGAAAGAAAAAAACACAGACACAGACACCGGGGGAAGAGAGGCTTAAGAGTTTCCTTGATATGATCGCACCGTCCGTCATCCAGTTTTACACGGATCATTATATCTGCGGGAATACGTTCCGCAGTGTCTGGGCACTCAGGGAATATCCGACTGCAACGGATGAGCAGGCAATCCTGCGCCATCTTGGGGAAAAGGATGGCGTGACACTGCGTATCTATACCAGACAGGTCACACCGGCAGAGGAGAAAAAAATCATCAGCAATGCGGCAAACAAGAACCGCATGAAACAGGGAAATACAGAAAATTTACAGGAGACAGTCACGGCAGCGAGCAACCTGCAGGATGTGACCAACATCATTGCGACCATGCACCGCAACAGGGAGCCGTTACTTCATACGGCTGTGTATCTGGAGTTATCCGCAGCGGACATGGATAAGTTAAAGCTGCTGCAGACCGAAGTGTTGACAGAACTCATCCGTTCCAAACTGAACGTGGATAAGCTGCTGCTGCGCCAGAAACAGGGGTTCCTATGTGTGCATCCGGCTGGCAGGAATGTCTTTTTGGAACAGTTTGAACGTGCGCTTCCGGCTTCGAGTGTGGCGAACCTGTTCCCGTTCAACTACTCCGGCAAGACCGATAAGAACGGATTTTATATCGGGAGGGATAAATTTGGAAGCAATGTCATTGTAGATTTCAACCAGAGAGCGGATGACAAGACCAATGCCAATATCCTCATCCTTGGAAACTCCGGGCAGGGAAAATCCTACCTGTTAAAACTGATACAGACCATCCTGCGGGAGTCCGGGATGAAAGTTATCTGCCTGGACCCGGAGCATGAATATGTGGATTTGACCGGAAATCTGGGAGGCTGTTTTGTGGACCTGATGAGCGGGGAGTATATCATCAATGTGTTAGAACCCAAAACATGGGATGAAAACGGCAGCCCGGAAGATACAGAGGCACCCTATGCGTTCCGCTGTTCCTCAAAATTAAGCCAGCATATCTCCTTCTTAAAAGACTTTTTCCGAAGCTATAAGAATTTTACGGACAGCCAGCTTGACACGATAGAAATCATGTTGGCGAAACTTTATGAGAAGTGGAACATAAGGGACGATACGGACTTTGGCAGGCTTACGCCAAAGGATTACCCGGTCCTGTCTGACCTTTACGATCTGATGGAGGAGGAATACAAGCATTACGATGCGAAGAAGAAACAACTGTATACCGCAGAGCTTCTGCAGGAAATCTGTCTTGGACTTCACTCCATGTGTAAGGGAGCGGAGTCCAAATTTTTTAACGGACATACGAATATCACGGACAGCAGCTTCCTGACGTTCGGTGTCAAGGGACTGCTTCAGGCGAGCAAAAATGTGAAGGATGCCATGCTGTTTAATGTGCTTTCCTACATGTCAAATGAACTTCTGACCAATGGGCATACGGCAGCCTGCATCGATGAGTTTTATCTGTTCCTTACCAACCTGACCGCCGTGGAATATATCCGAAACTTTATGAAACGTGTGCGTAAAAAGGACAGTGCCGTCATCCTTGCCAGCCAGAATCTGGAGGACTTCAATATTGATGGAATCCGGGAGTATACGAAACCGCTGTTTTCCATTCCAACCCATGTATTTCTGTTCAATGCGGGAAACATCGATTCCAGATTTTATATCGATACCTTGCAGCTTGAGCAGAGCGAATACAACCTGATCCGTTATCCGCAGAGGGGCGTGTGCCTCTATAAATGCGGCAATGAACGTTACAACCTCATGGTACATGCACCGGAGTACAAGGAGAAACTGTTCGGAAGTGCCGGAGGACGATAAGACAGGGGGAAAAGGAAGGAGGGATGCCAGATTATGGACATGAGGGAGCAGAAATTCGGCATTGAGATCGAGATGACAGGTATTACCAGACAGCGTGCTGCGGAGGTCATGGCAGCCTATTTTTCCTCTGAGGCCAGCTATGACGGTGGAAGCTATGAAGTGTACAGTGTCAGGGATGCGGCAGGCCGTAGGTGGAAAGTCATGTATGATTCCAGCATTGAGGCGCAGAAAAAAGGCGGCGGTTATGCGGGGAGTGAGTACAAGGTAGAATTTGTTTCCCCATCTGTGAATATGCGGATATCCCTGTCATACAGGAACTCATCCGGCAGCTCCGGCATGCAGGTGCAGTGGCAGGAAAGAATACAGGCATCCATGTGCATATCAACGCGGCACCCCATGATGCAAGGACACTGCGGAACATCACCAACATCATGTACAGCAAGGAAGATTTGATCTATAAGGCACTTCAGGTAGATGTAGAGAGGGAGCATCGTTACTGCCAGAAGGTGGAAGAGGACTTTTTGCAGGAACTGAACCGGAAGAAACCAAAGAGTCTGGAGGAAGTGAGCAGGATCTGGTACAAGGGGGTTGATGGAAGGCACAGGCATTACCATGAAAGCCGTTACCACTGTCTGAATCTGCACAGCGTGTTCCAGAAGGGAACGATTGAGTTTCGTCTGTTTAACTCCACTACCCATGCAGGAAAAATAAAGGCATATATCCAGCTCTGCCTTGCCATTTCTGCGCAGGCATTGAACCAGAAATGTGCCAGCCGGATCAAGACTGCCAGCACCAACGAAAAATATACATTCCGTACCTGGCTGTTAAGGCTGGGAATGATCGGGGATGAATTTAAGACGGCGCGGAAGTTTCTTCTGGAAAATCTGGAGGGCGGCATTGCATGGAAGGATCCGGAACAGGCTGTGAGACAGAAGGAAAGACTGCGTGCGATGAAAGAAAAGAAAGAACTGGAAATCGGACATGCACAGCAGGCAGACAGCATGGAAGAAGAGGTGCCGGAGGATGCACAGGGAATGAACATGACCATGTAAAAACAAAACGCAGAGAAAGGAAACAAGAATATGAACATGACAGGAAGAAGATATATTGCATATGGCTCGAACTTAAACCGGGGGCAGATGGCACTGCGCTGCCCCGATGCAAAGGTGGTAGGAACCGGGGAAATCAAGGACTATGAGCTGTTGTTCCGTGGAAACAGGAACGGGGCGGTAGCCACGGTGGAGCCGAAAAAAGGGGAGAGTGTGCCGGTGTTGATCTGGGAGATCAGTCCGAGAGATGAGTTTAACCTGGACCGTTATGAGGGATATCCGAGACTGTATGGAAAAGAAATGCTGGAAGTGGAGATGGATGGAAAACGGGAGAAAATGATGGCATATACCATGACGGATGGGTATGCCATGGGAGTCCCTTCGGAACATTACCTTGCTACCATCCGCACCGGATATCAGGAGGCAGGATTTGATGAGGATGTTCTGATGGCAGGTGTTGAAAAGAGCAGGGAGCGCATGAAACAGGAGATGGAAGCAGAGAGAATGGAGGAAGCACCATGGAGCCAGCAACTGCCGCTCTGATCGCAAGGGCAGCCATAGCAGCCGGGACCAATAAAAAAGTGTGGACATGGATTGCCTCTGTACTGGCAGCCCTGTGCCTTCCGGTCATCCTTGCCGTCATGTGCTACATCAGCATTGCCTCCGGCGGAACAGAACATAACCGGGCGGCAGTGCATCTGGCATTCGATGGAGGGGAAATGCCGGATGGAATGCCTGCAGATTATCAGGCTTATGTCCGCCAGATGCAGGAAAGTTTTGCAGAGCTGGATGCCATATTAGATGACATCGATGGCATGACAGAAGGGGAACTGTGCGACAGGTATCTGGTCAAATCCGTTTTTTATTCTCTGTATTTCGGCGCAGACCGGGTACGGCTTGAGACGGATGATTATAAAAAATTCGCAGACTGTTTTGTGGATTATGAGGAACGGATACAAAACATAGAGCAGGAGGACGGGACCGTCACGCTGGAAAAATATACCGTGGCAGTTGCCATTGGGGATAAGACAAAAATCTTCCAAAAACTTGCATCCGACTATGGAGTTACCGCAACTTATGAACAACAGTCCAATGCAGTCAATGTGTGGTATGTGGCAAAGTATGACACGGCAGCCCCGACAGAGGGGGATGAATTTTCCGACTGGGGCGGCTGGAACGGGGCAGGGGCTATCCCTGTGTATGATCTGCCGGCCAACGGGAATGGGAGTGATATCGTACAGCTTGCATTATCAAGACTGGGGCATCCGTACTCGCAGGCACTCCGCGGAACCGGGAATTATGTCGACTGCAGTTACCTGACGCTGTGGTGTTACAGACAGATAGGAATCTCCCTGCCGGGAACGGCGGCAGAGCAGGGAAGATATATGGTGGAGCATAACCTGACGGTTGCAAAGGAATCACTGCAGCCGGGGGACCTTGTGTTCTGGAGCCACAAACCAAACGGAAGATACATGAACATCACGCATGTGGGCATCTATGCCGGAGACGGCATGGTCGTGGATGCGTCCTATTCCAAAGGGAAGGTGGTGTACCGTCCCCTGTTTGATAACGATAAGCAGGTACTGTATGGCAGGCCGCAGTAAATTTTTTGATGCCGCAGGCATCTGTTTTCCGCCAGAAAATGGAAATGAAGGAGGAGCGATATGGCAGAAAAAGAAATAAAAATCACATTTGCCGGGGAGAAACTGGAGGCATTAAGTTTCTTTCTGGCAGAGCAGGGAGGAAAAACCGTGGAGGAGCTGTTGAAGAGCCATCTCGATAAATCTTATGAGAAAAATGTTCCTGCACAGGTCAGAAAATTTGTGGAGAGCAGAATGGAAACTCCACAGGAGACAGCAAATCAGGAGGAGGAATCCCAGAGAACGGGAGGCACAAGACAGCAGAGAGCATCCGGCAGACGGAGCAGGGAGACACAGAATCAGGAAGAGCAGCCGAGAGAGCCGGTGCCGGAAACTGTGGAAGAGACAGCAGAAAATACGATGAGCATGGGAATGTGAGGCGGATCAGTGAACGGATATGAAGAGAAAATAAAAGACCGTCTGTTTCTGGAAGTGTGCAATGCGGCAGGCAGAGAGGAATGGGACGGACTGGCGCATCAGCAGAAGGAAAACCTCATGCTGGTATGCCGTCTCAGCGGGTATGACGAAAAGTTTCAGAGGGACTGCGGACTTGTCACCAGAGAGCAGATGGAGCATTGGGGGATAGAAGAAGAGGTGCTTTTTCAGGATGCATGGGCAAATATGTTTGCAAAACGTCCGCCGCTCCTTATGGATTTTGAGGATGCCTACGGGCATCACTATGACCAGAATATCCTTTCGATGGAGAAAAAACCGGAGAGAATCTGGAGGACGGATGCCGACTTTTATGTCCTTACCAACAACATGGATCATGGGGCGGTGTACATGATGGACGAGGCAACGCTGCAAAAATCAGCAGAAAAGCTGGATGGAAATCTGATCGTCCTTCCGGCATCCATCCACGATGTGTATCTTATGGTGGAGCGGGAAGGCCTGGACATGGAACGGCTGAGGAATGGGGTATATGGAGCAAACAGGGCGTTCCCGGATGCAGACTATCTGTCCGATGAGATTTACCGATATGACAGGGATACGCACAGGCTGTCTGTCATACCGGGGAGCGTGCAGGAAGAGCAGGCAGGAATGGTGCTGTATCAATAGTGTGTTTTTCTGAAAATAATTTCAACTGAGAGTTTAAATTTGGAGGTAAAGTGATGAAACAGGCAGTCGTTACAATCAAATATGATGAGGAAAAGTTAAATGCTGTGAAACAGTATATGGGAAAAAAGGACGCAGATTTTGATGCGGAACTGAAGGAAGTCCTTGGAAAAATGTATGAGAAATATGTGCCGCAGGCGGTCCGTGAATACATTGAAAGCAGAGGGGATGTGCCGCCTGCAATCAAAAAGGCAAACCGCCAGCAGGGAAAAAACAGTGCGGCATCCGGCAGTGCTGCGGAGAATGAGTAGGGAACGGAGGAAGCATGGACAAGATAAAGATTCTGAAAGTAGAGCCGGGGAAACCTCCCTGTGTGAAGGAGATTGCGAATGACTTTAAGGCAAGTCAGGAAGAGGTGGAGGGAGACATTGAGTGCGTTGGTTTTGGAGATGGATGTGTGGCAGTAATCAACGCTGAAGGAAAACTAAATGGAATGCAGCCGAACCGCAGGAATGGTGATGATATCATCTGCGGTCCATTTTTTATCTGCGGGGATACCCCGGACGGTGATTTCATTTCCCTGACGGAGCAGCAGATCGAAGAATATACAAGACGATTTGGAGAGATTGAGCAGTTTACAGGGCAGGAACCGGAACTGGAGCCACATATGACCATCCTCGCTTTTTAAGAAAGTGACAGGACAATGGAAAGGAAACGGCACAGACACCGCCGTGTGAGCCTGCGTGTGGCAACGTGTGACGTTATTCTGCAAAACTGGATAAAGTGACCGACTAGGCTGCATTCTGCCCTGTGTGAGCCGATTTGGAGAAATTAACAGAAAAACCGGAGTGCGGAGGCATCCAAGACTCCGAAAATGGGGATGAAACGGGGCTGTAAAACAGGGTCGAAAATAGTGCAGGTTAAAGGGGTTATGCCGCACAAGAGCGGCTTAACCCGTCAGACGCCCACCGGCAGAGCCGTTGGGCAGTTCTAAGCATGGCATAACTTTTTTGGAAGCTTCGGAAAGGTTATGCCATTTTTATTTTTGATACAGCGCAATCAGGCAGTAGAGGCCGGCAGAAGTTATGCCTTTTGCGGAAACAGGGAAAAAAGTCTATAGACAGAGGAAAAAGAAGGAGGAAATGAGTAGTCCCATGGGGTGAGGTGCGCACCACTACCAGAATGGGACGATGAAAGTATTGGAATTATTTGCAGGAACAAGGAGCATCGGGAAAGCCTTTGAACAACGGGGACATGAAGTATTCAGTGTGAAATGGTCGAAAGAGTTTGAAAACATTGATCTGTATGATGACATCAACAAGGTGACGGCAGAGGATATCTTAAAACTTTTCGGGAAACCGGATGTCATCTGCTGCATACAGCCGCCGTTATCCGGCGATTTGCCAGCAGACCGACGCAGACCCGGAAACGGGCTGCAGGGAATTTGACATTGAGAAAGACCGCATCTCTTTCCGTCTGACCGTCCCATACAATGAGGAACGCCGGAGAACCGCCAGCGAAGCAGCGAAAGCTAACGCAAGCAATCTCACGCGAGGTGTGGTATAATTTTTTTGAAAAAGTTTGAAATTTGATGTAGTATTCGCTGCTAAAACCGTAGTATATAGGTGAAGCCGGAAAGGAGGCGGTGTGATGATAGACGATGAAAAAATCATAGAAATGTTTTTTGAGCGTTCAGAACAGGGCATGCGGGAACTGGACATAAAATACGGAAAAGTTTGCCACAAGCTTTCCTACCATATCGTAGGGAATCGGTGGGACGCGGAGGAATGTGTAAATGATGCTTATTTAGGCGCATGGAACGCCATTCCACCAGCACGACCTAATCCGCTATTGTCTTATCTTGTGAAAATCGTTCGGAACATTTCACTCAAAATCTATTGGAGAAAGGAAGCAGCCAAACGAAGCAGCCATTACACGATTGCTTTGGAAGAAATTGAAGCCTGTATAGCAGCCCCGAACACAGTAGAAGCAGAAATTGACGCCAGAGAATTAGCACGTAGCATTGAAAGTTTTTTGGACACGCTGACTACCGAAAACCGCGTTATCTTTATGCGACGCTATTGGTTTGCTGACAGCTACAACGACATAGCCGAGTTTATGGGGCTTTCGGAGAAAAACATCTCTGTCCGGCTGTCCCGTATCCGCGAAAAAATGAAACAATACTTGATTGAAAGAGAGGTATTCATATGAACACAAAGAAGTTTTCCGACGCTATGAGCGAACTTGATACAAAATATGTCGATGAAGCCCTCAGCTACAAGAAGAAAGACAAAATGCCCATTTGGGTAAAGTGGGGAGCTATTGCAGCTTGCTTGTGCTTGATGATGCCATTGACCGCATTTGCCATTGATATAATTCAATATAATGCAGCGGTTGATTATCTCAATTCTCTCGGCATTGCTGTTGAAGATTTGAGCGACTATTCTCATAAAGAAATAAAAGAAGCTGTGAAAACGATTGACGCAGGAGAAAGTAGCCCGTTGACCGAAGAAATCCGTAGTCTAATACCAGAATACAAAGAACCAATTGATACACCGACACAGGTAACAGCCGAGCAAATTAAACAACTAACACCAACAATGACAAGAACAGACATTCTTTCTCTTTTAGGTAACACACAAGATATTGGATCGGGTATTTATATATATCTTTACGAAGTAGACCAACAATACCTGCTACGTATTCCTTTTGCAAGCGATGAGGCACAATTAGGTGTAACAGGAGAAGATTTGCTAAAGGCATTGGTTCCTATTTGTGGAGATATTGTTCCTATGGTCTATGTAAATGATACGCTTTATCGAATCGTTGACCCTCAACCTAACTTCGCAGATGAAAAAAGCTCTTTCAATTTGTTAGGAAAAATCGAAAGTACAGTTAGTTCTTCGGAAGAACCAAAAGAAAATTTCCAAGCAAATGATGATATTGTAGGAGCTGCGGTTTATCAGTATGGCGATAGCATTGTCGTTGAAATTGAGGGAAAATACTGGTTATATGAAAACTATCAGAACACAGACCTCGACGGAACCTCAGACTAATAGGCCTCACCCCAAAAAACAGCCATACTTCTAATGAAGAAGTATCAGAACAAGACTTTCTTGCAAAGTAAATAAGTTTTCCCTATTTTACAAGGGCAGCCGAGAAAATCGACTGTCCTTTTTCTATGTCTATGAGCAGAAAGGAGCGACCAACCATGACAAAGCCAAGAGAGAAACGCAGGGACTGAAAGGTTCGAGGGAGCGCAGTGTGATACCGCAGAGACTGTGTGAACATATCGTAGATATTTGTGAGGAGGGATGAGATGAATACAAAAGCAATTTATACCGTTCATGAAAACGGGAAGGAACACTATTTTTTTCGGAACATGCAGGAGGGTTCAGTTACCCTTTTGCAGTAGCTGATTTTCTGCATAGCTTAAAGGGTGTGCTGAATGATCCGATGTCACCACAAAAAGGATTATGTGTAGCACCAATGCTGGAACAGATGAAAGGCAATTATTTGTTCCCGGAAGAGATAGAGGGAAAAGAATTATTTACTGCGGTTAAAAAAGAGCAGATGTTTCAACTTGCAGTGAAAGAGCAGGCATCATTTGGAATTGAAATGGATATGGAACAGGATACGGTATCATTCCATTTCCGGGAGGGAGAGGAAGAACTGCAGGAATTTTGTGACATAGGATTTCCAAGGCATGGAGAAACAGAAGAATATAGCGGTGAAACATTTTATTATGCCGCGGATAATGTGAGAGTCAAAAACATGATGGACGGAATTGAAATGTCGGTCAGTGCGGAAAACGAAGAAGCATACAGGAGCATGATATTAGAGGCTGTGTAGAAACAAACTGAGGAGCAGAGTACGGGAATAAGCCAGCAGATGTTGGATAGTGTGTAGGGTGACAAACAAATTTTACAGAATGGCAATTTGTAGAGATTGGTGTGCTTATTTTTCTGAGGTTTATGACGATATATTACATAGCATTGAGTTAATTCTAAACGGATTTTGAATTTATTTACAAGGAGGTTTTTATATGTCGATGAATATTAGCGGATCAGGTAATACATATAATGGCATCAATACAAATAGCAAACAATATAAGGCTTTGAAAGAAAAAGGCTGGTTATCAGGCGTTATACAAAATGAATCCATGATGTCACCAGAAGAAAAAATGATATATGAAACGTTCGGTGGAAGAGATACGATTATTAAGAATTTGATGAAACAATTTGATTCGGATGGTGATTTACTGAATGCAAATGGAGTGGCAGGAATGGATGTTACTGGCAAAGGTACATCGTGGCAGAAACTTACGAGTGTATCTGAGGAATATCGTCAAAAGATGTTTGATAATGTGAAGAAGGAATTTATTCAGGAAAACGGTATTTCAAATGGTGACACAACGAAGCGTTCAGATATTTTCAAAGATTATCAGTTAAGTGTAAGTAAAGATAAACGTTTAAGTGGTACATGGACTTTAGAACAATATGAAGGACAGTATAGAGCCGCTATGTATGCAGCAGTGAAATCAGCTAATCCAAATTGGAAGCCGGGACAAAAGTTTGATACAAGCATTCTTGATAACGTTACAAGAGAATCAGTGGAATCTACTCTTGTAAAAAATGGTAATAGGTTAGTTCGTAATTCTATTGATGTATCAGTATAAAATACAATCACTTCAATTTGGGCTAAATAACCATTACCACAATTACAACTAAATAAAAACCCCGGTGTCAGAGCGTATAGAAAACAAATCTATGCGCTCTGTTTTTATGTAAAGGAGCAGATTTATGAAAAAATAGCAAGGCTGGACAGCGAGCCGCTGATAACACAAATTTACAAAGATAATTATGAAAAGGCAGTGTATGGGAACTGAAAAGATAAGAAAAGCATTTTATATTGAAGAAGAACTGCTGGGGCAGGTAGATGCCCTGTTACCACAGGCAGATGTGCGTTCACGAAACGAATTCGTCAATCGGGCACTGCGGTTTTATATCGGATATCTCACTTCGGAGAAAATAGAAAATTATATGCTGACAACCATCTCCTCTGTCATGCATGCAACGGTAAAGGACAGCGAGAACCGCATGGCTCGTGCAATGTATAAACTTGCAGTGGAAACTTCCAAGCTGTCCCATGTGATCGCATACAGCCATGGTGTGGATGAGCAGGCACTCGGAAAGCTGCAGGCGAAGTGTGCAGAAGAGGTGAAACGGATCAATGGAGCAGTGAGGTTTGAGGAGGCATATCAATATCAGCAGGGGGATCGTTTTTAAGAAATAATTTATTGAAATGCGGTAAGACTTACAGTATGATAAAAGAAAAGGAAGGAGTGGTACATGATGACACAGATGAAGGAACGGGCAGTTGAATTGATAGAACGTATTCCAGATGAAAAAATGTTTTATGTGATTAATATTCTTCAGAATCTTGAGGAAATGTCATCCAACAGACCTGCAGATAAGAAACAGGCAATGGAAGCACTCCAGAATGTGCTGAAGTTCAGCGGAAGATTACCAGAAGATTTTGACGCAGACAAGGAATTACAGGAGGCAAGGGAGGAAAAGTATGGTAATATTGGTTGACACAAATATTATTATAGATGCACTTGCCAATCGGGAACCATATGCTGATGATGCAAAAAGAATTATGGAAAAATGTGCGGCAAGGGAAATAACAGGAATACTTGCGGCACATAGCATACCAAACTTGTTTTATATTCTTAGAAAAAATTTCAGTCAGGAAGAAAGAAGATTTCTTCTGAAAAATTTATGTGAGATATTTCAGATTTCTGACTTGAATGAAAAGAAGATAGTAGCTGCATTGGAAAACAATGTATTTTCAGATTTTGAAGATGGTCTGCAGGAAGAATGTGCAGTTGAGTCTATGGCAGATTATATTGTTACACGAAATCCGGCTGATTTTAAGCATTCAAGAGTAAAAGTAATTCTCCCAGATGAGTTGTTGAGAGAGTTAGAAAAAAATTAATTATCAGGAGTCGATTTGTCAAGGGGATATTTCGCATTGCAATACGGCTTTGTAAAAACAGAGGGGTGTCAACCCCTCTTGGCTGCATAGTGCTACCTGCCGAAGAAGGCAACCGTCCCCCCTCGGAGAGCGCACGACTGCCGCAGGCAGTAGCACCGCCCACTTTTGAGTGGTGAGTAAGTGCGCCCTTAGACGGATTAAATTGACTATCCTTTTGAATATTGATATAATGTGAGCGTAAGCTAAATCAAAAATTTCTTAACAGACAAATTTAAGAAGGAGTGATTTAGATGAAAAAGAAAACTAAGACTGTAATTGGTGTTATCCTTGCAGTAGCTCTGGTAGCTGTCTTGGTAGTTGTAGGATTTATGACTTACCTGGGAATTACCTGGACAAACAATCATGAATTCGGAGAATATGTCAGCAAGGAAGGTCCTTGGGGAATGACTGCTACATGGGTATCTGAGGATAGCAGCAGTTATCTCATTTGCAAAAAGGAGAATGATGAACCATTTGCCAAGGTTACAGCCTATTTTCAGGGGGTGGATGGTTGGCAAGCCTATGAACTGCATGGCAGAGACCGGATTGCTTATCTGAATACTGTGGAAAACGATACAACCATTGATAGCACCAGCGGAAATATGAAATTTGATGGAACTACATTTACCATTACAGATTTAGATAAAGAAATCTTCGGCACAAATGAATTTAATTATGTTATCACTGATAAGGAGTTCAGCCCCGATTAAAGTGCCAGAACTATTCCGATACGGTGGAAACATAACCGATGGAAAAGCGGAAACAGTGTATGCTATTACGTTGAGAACACCCGAAAGCCGAGAAACCAAATAATCGTTACTCTACCAATGGTTTATGTCCATATCGAAAAGGTTGATGTGAGAATAGAATAATTCTGTTCGACTTATTCCGATTATTCTAACAGATTTGCTCAGCACAAGGAACCCTGCGTGGGGGCAGATATATTTGCAAAGGATTTTACATAAAAAGCTGCTGAACAATCCAGAAAAGGAGAGTTTCAGCAGCTTTTTCATACTCTGTACTGTGTGCCCATCAAGAAAATACTGGATTCTATTGATTGACCACCGCCTTTCGGCTGCATACATTCACCACAAATGAGCCGCCAGCCGTTATGTATTCAGGTGGCAGAAACCACCCTTTACAGAGTACATCACAGAAGGGAATACAGGACCATTACTTCGGTAGTGGTCTTTTCTGTACTCTTAAAAGCTGTGAATTTATGAGGAGGAAACATAGTTGAAAGATTTTGAAGGGTTCATTAAGAACTATGCTACCAGAGATTTTATCTATTTTTTTGCAGAAAAATCTATTGAAATATATAAAAATCAAGTAGAAAAATTAGATGAACATTTGGTATGTAATATTACATTTCCTTTAAACATTATTCAGCATGGTTTTATACATAAGCAGGCAAAAGTCATGTTATCGGCATGGGATATTCCAAACATGGCATATCTTTCTATCACGAATTCCAATGATTACAGAAATGATATTATGACAGAACAATTAGCAGGAAGAGTGGTCAACCTGTATCGTGGGTATGAAAATAAGCATTCAGGAAGTGAATATATTAGAAATAATGGACTGCCTAGTATATTCAAATATTTGATGGGAATGTCATATGAACAATTTAAATACGCAAATCCGGCATGGATATATCAGAACTATAACCGCAATTACCATATGCTGATCGGTTCGCCTAATATTAACAGGGAAAAAATAGTTGATATCAATGTGATTACAAACGAATTATTTGGACTTACAGCAGAGGAATTGTTAGCAGTAGAATGGATTATCTGGTGGCTGTGTTCTATTCATCCAGATCCATTAAGCGCACCGGAAGAGTTATATAGAAAAAAAGAAAATAGCATCCTGACAAAGAAAAATCTGGAGCGGGTTATAAGTTATTATTCTGTGACCTATGAACAGGTGAGAAACTCATCATTGCGAAAACAGATTTTCTACAACAAACCATTTGTGATTACGCAAAAGACGAAAGAAACGATTGCAGTCAGTTTCTATTTGGTACAGATGATGATAGCAGATGGATTGTACTGGCTGATTCGGGATTACTATCACAACAATCATTGGGGAACCAAATTTATAATTGCTTTTGGAGAGATGTTTGAGGATTACTTTGAAGAACTGGCAGGTTTATATCTGCCCAAGAATTCATGGCATAAGATTCCAGAGGAAAGAAAAAAGAGTGCTGATTATTATGTTGAAGTGGATGAAGCGGTATTTTTGTTTGAATTAAAATCAGGATTACTTGGACTGGGAGCAAAACAGCAGGTGCCGGATGTTGGGCAGATTGATATATTTTATAACAGGAACATAAAAGAGGCATATGAGCAGTTGAAGGCATCAGAGCAGGAATATAAAGGAGAGAAACCTGTAATAAAGGTTTTTCTTTTGTATGAGAGTATGACAAATACACAGATGATAGTCGGCTCATTGCCGGAAATATTTGAGCAAGATCCAAGATGTTATATTATGACAATAGATGATCTGGAGATGCTTCTGGCAACCTATAAAAAGGATAAAAGCAGATTTGATGATGTTGTGAAAGCACTTGTTGAAAACAAAAGAGGAGGCAACGACTATAAGAGTGTTCTGGAAATATTGAATATATATCAGGCAGTTGGCGATATGCATTTTATTGGAGAAAGAGATTATTTCAATAAAATAGCAGAAAAGCTGAAAAAGGAATTAGGGACAGACCAATAAGGAGGACACCATGCCCAAACTTATCCTACGCTGCAACTACCTCAAAAACTCCCCGCCCGCACACCTTGCTAATTACATCAATTACATCGGCACCCGTGAGGGCGTGGAGAAGGTAGGCAGCACGACATCTTCACTGCCAGCCACCGACCGGCAGAAAAGTCTGATTGAAGATATTCTGGCAAAGATTCCCGATGCGAACCGGATGCATGAGTATCACGATTATATCCAAAGACCAACCAGAGAAAATGCATCGGAGTTTATTACGCAGGCGTTGGAAAATAACCTTGACATCATAGCGAAAAAGAAAAATTATATGGATTATCTGGCAAACAGACCGGGAGTAGAAATCATAGGTACTCACGGTCTGTTTTCAAATGAGGGAGAACCAGTGGTGCTGTCCCGTGTGGCAGAAGAGGTGGCAAATCATCCCGGTGTGATCTGGACGAATGTCATCAGCTTGCGGAGGGAGGATGCCGAGCGGTTAGGCTATGACAGTGCCGCCCAGTGGCAGGCACTGTTGAGGAGCAGGGTGCAGTTGCTGTGTGAGAATTGTAAGATAGACAGCCGGAACCTGAAATGGTATGCGGCATTCCACAATGAATCCCATCATCCCCATGTGCATCTGGTGGTCTATTCTTCTGATCCGTCCGAGGGATACTTGACGGCAAAGGGAATTGATGCCATGCGTTCTGCATACGCACATGATATTTTCCGGCAGGAGTTTCTAAGCATCTATGAGAAGGCAACCGAACAGAGAAACCAGTTAAAAGAGCAGGCAGAAAAAAGTCTGCTTTTTTTGTTGCAGCAAATGCAGGAGGGAGTCTGTCATAATCTCAAGATTGCAGAGCAGATGCAGCTTTTATCCAGACGGTTAAAAAATACCGGAGGGAAAAAGGTATATGGATACTTGAAAGCAGATGTGAAAGCCATCGTAAATGACATTGTAGATGAACTGGCAAAGGAAGAGCGTGTGGCAGAATGCTATCAGGCATGGCTAAAAAGCAGGGAGGAGATACAGCATTACTATAAAGATTCGGAAATAGAGAGGATACCGCTGTCACAGCAGAAGGAGCTAAAGAGCATTAAAAATATGGTCATCCGTGAGGCAGTCCGTTTTGGAGAAGGGTATCTGTATCTGGAAGAAGCGGAAACAGGAATAGAACGGCTGGAAGAGATATCCGAACAGCAGACAGAAAGCCTTGCCGCATTGCAGGGGGAGGACATGCCGGATATCATGCCTGAACAGACGGAAATGGAAGAGCAGGAATCAGACAGGCAGGAAGAAGGGCAGGGGGAATCCATTTCTTATTTTGCCAGATGGACGGACCGGTATAAAGAAGCGAGGGAATATCTCTATGGCACGATGGAGGCAGAACCGGATGAGGAGGCAGCCCATGAGATTATGCTGGAAGAGGCAGAGCATGGGAATGCGTATGCCATGCACGACATGGGAAAGATTTATGCGCAGGGCATTGGCTGTGAGGCAGATAAAGAAATGGCAGATGTGTGGTACCAAAAAGCATTAGCGGCAATGCAGTATGTAGAGCAGAAGAAAAAGAATACCTATCTGGAATACCGCATCGGAAAAATGTATCAGTACGGACTTGGCACAGAAGAGAATCTGGAACAGGCAGCGGAGTGGTTTTTCAAGGCGGCAGCAAAGGAACATAAGTATGCGCTCTATTCCCTTGGCATGCTTTATCTGCAGGGGAAGGGAGTGGAGCAGGATGAGGAAACCGCATATAGTCTGTTGTTCCGGTCTTACAGCAAGGGAAATCCCTATGCGGCATATGAACTTGGAAAACTCTATGCGGCAGGATGCGGTACAGAGAAAAATCAGGAAAAGTCGGAAAATTGTTATCGTGCTGCCTTTTTAGGTTTTCTGAATCTGGAGAAAAAATCAAAGGATGATACGCTCTGGTATCGTATCGGCTGCATGTATCTGCATGGGATCGGGACAGAGGCAGACGAAACGAAAGCGGAACATTATCTGACAAAGGCATCTGATTATGGCAACACCCATGCCTCCTATCAGCTTGCCAGACTCTATATCAGACAGGAGAGCCAAAAGTTAAGCGGGGAGTCTGGGACAGAGCTGGATGTTGAAAAGATTGCAAAAGCGGTAAAGTGGCTGGAAGAATCAGCCGCACAGGAAAATCCGTTTGCGGATTATGCACTGGGACGCTTGTACAGGGAAGGCACACTGGTGGCAGCGGACATGGAAAAGGCAGTGTTCCATCTGAAACGTGCCGCGGATGCCGGAAACAGCTATGCACAGTATCAGCTTGGAAAAATATATCTGGAAGAGGACACTAAAAACATTCCGGCAGCCATACAGTATCTGACACTGGCTGCGAAACAGAAAAATGAATTTGCAGCATACCGGTTAGGGAAAATTTATCTTGCCGGAGAAGAACTGCCAAAGAACACAGAGCTGGCACTGCATTATCTGAAGATGGCAGCAGACACCGGAAACCAGTATGCACAATATGCCCTGGGCAAAGTGTATCTGATCGGAAAGGATGCCCGGCAGGACAAGGAACGGGCATACGACTATTTTTTAAAATCCGCAGAGCAGGGAAACATTTATGCGGCGTATTTTTTAGAACACTGGAATGACATGCCACACCCCGATCTGCTTTTAATGGCAACAAGGCTCATGCGGCATCTGGAACATATCATGGGGGAGAATGTGTTCGGAAGAAAGAGCGGAGGCAGCAGACAGGGGATTGACAGAAAGCTGGCACGAAAAATCCGGCAGAAGAAGATTGCACAGGGACATGCCGTGGATGACCATGAGAACATGGTACAGACACAGTGATCACTGGAGGAGTGGTAGAAATGATGAGAGGAGGTACGATTGGGAGATTTTATTTACTTTACAGAGGAACAGAAGGAGCGTGCCAATGCAGTACAGATTGCGGACATCCTTCGCCGGGAGCATGAGGAGGTGGAGCGTTCCGGGAATGAATGGCGCTGGAAACGGCACAGGAGTGTGACTTTTCGGGGGAGCAGTTGGTACCGCCACAGCAGACAGGTCGGAAGTCATGCCATTGATTTCATGCAGGAGTTCTTCGGGATGTCCTACCCGGAGGCGGTGAGCTATCTGCTGGACGGAGAACAGGGACAGCTTATTGAACGGGGAAAAAGGCAGGAGACAAAAAGAAAACCGATAAAAGCCGGGAAGGGACGGCAGGCTGTAGAAAAAGAACAGACAGAGGAAAGAAAAGAACCGAAAGAGCCAAAGAAACTGAAACTGCCGGAGAAAAATCCGACCATGAAGAGAGTCTATGCATACCTTCTGCAGAAGCGCCATATTGACAGGGAAATCCTCTCGTATTTTGCGAAGGCAGGAACCATATATGAATCTGCGGAGCATCACAACATTGTATTTGCCGGACTGGACAGCGAGGGGAAAATCCGGCATGTTCATGTGAAGGGAAGTTGTTCTGACGGCAGGAGCTTCCGGCTGAATCAGGAAGGCTCGGAAGCTGCCTACGGATTTGGATACAAGGGAACCGGGAACAGACTGTATGTGTTTGAGGCACCCATTGATCTGTTATCATTTCTGTCCCTGTATCCAGACAACTGGCAGGAGAACAGTTATATCACCTTAAACGGTGTGGCAGAACATGCCATGCTGCAGGCATTGAAAGACAACCCAAGACTGGATACGGTTGTGCTGTGCCTCGACCATGATCCGGCAGGCATAGAAGCGTGCGGCAGACTGGCAGAGATTCTGGTACGCAATGGATATGGTGCGGTGAAACGGTTACAGTCAGCCTGCAAAGACTGGAATGAGGATTTAAAGGGCAGATATGGTGAGGAAACAATTCCGGCACAGGAACATCCGAGAGTCATGGAATGCAGGGCATGGACAGAGGTGCTGAAAGAGGTGACGGAATCCATCAACATCAAGTATGCCAACAGAAGTTATATCTGCCGTTATTATCAGGATATTTATAATGAACTGAAAAAAGGCAGGGGCAGGGAACAGCTTACGGATGCCTTTGACGGACCGGGGATGCTTTTGACCGGAGTGCTTGTGCGGTGCATGGAAAAAGAGGGGATCGCACTTGGCAGGGAAACTAGTGCAGACCAGATACTGGAAAATCTGTCAAAGCGTTATCAGCCGCATAAAGACAAGGGAAACTTCAACACCCGCATCCGGCAGATGCAGGCAGCCTTTGAAGAAACACTGGAGGTGTTCGATACAAAAGACTTAGAACAAAAAGAAGATCAGGAACTGCTTGCCAGAAAATGTATGAGCCTTGCGATGGAATGCATCCGGGCTCATATTTTTGTTGCCATCGACTGCGGGGAAGAGCAGATGAAGCCGGCAAAACAGAATGTGAAGGAACAGAAAATGGAACATCAGGAGGGAGGAATGATGCTATGCAGCCAGTCGTGATGCTGGTGATCGCAGGGGTGGCAATGTTTTCCGTGATTGGAGGCGTGTCACTTCTGTCACACTATTATACATTAAACGGAATCAAGAGCAGGACTGTCGGGGACGGTCAGCATGGAACGGCGAGATTTGCCACGAAAAAGGAAATCGCAGAAACCTATGTGCAGGTGCCCTATGAATCGGAGCTGTGGCGCAGGGGTGAGAACCTGCCGGCTGCACAGGGACTGGTACTCGGCAGCATGGAGCGGGCAGGAAAACTATACGCACTGGTGGATACCGGGGATGTGCATTGCCTGATGATTGGCGCGGCAGGAGTCGGAAAGACCGCACATTTTCTGTATCCCAACATTGAATATGCCTGTGCCTGTGGAATGAGTTTCCTGACCACGGATACAAAGGGAGACTTATACCGCAACTATGCAGGCATTGCAAAAAAATACTATGGCTACCATACGGCAGTCATCGATCTCCGTAATCCGACCAGAAGCGATGGTGACAATATGCTCCATCTGGTCAACAAATACATGGATGAGTATCTTGCAGACCATACGGACCTGAGTGCTAAGGCAAAAGCAGAAAAGTATGCAAAGATCACGGCAAAGACCATTATCTCCTCCGGTGGTACGGACAGTTCGAGCTATGGACAGAATGCATTTTTCTATGATGCGGCAGAAGGCGTGCTGACGGCAGCCATTCTGCTCATTGCGGAATTCTGCCCGGATGGAAAGAGGCATATCATCAGCGTGTTCAAACTGATACAGGATTTACTTGCACCATCCAAAGTGAAAGGGAAAAACCAGTTCCAGCTACTTCTGGCGAAACTCCCGGATACCCACAAGGCGAAATGGTTTGCAGGGGCAGCCTTAAATACGGCAGAGCAGTCCATGCAGTCGGTTCTCTCCACAGCGTTGTCCAGACTGAATGCTTTTCTGGATTCCGAGCTGGAGCAGATACTCTGTTTTGATACCGCCATCGATGCAGAGCTTTTCTGCAAAAAAAAGACGGCGGTGTTTCTGGTCATGCCGGAGGAGGACAATACCAAGTATTTTATTATTTCTCTGATTTTACAGCAGCTCTACCGGGAAATTCTCGTGGTGGCAGACGAGAACGGAGGGAAACTGAACAACCGTGTAGTTTTCTATTGGGATGAGGTCGGAACGATTCCGAAGATTGAAAGTGCAGAGATGATGTTCTCAGCGTCCCGATCCAGAAGGGTGAGTATCGTACCCATGATTCAGTCCTTTGCCCAGCTTAATAAGAATTATGGGAAAGAGGGCGCAGAAATCATTATTGATAACTGTCAGGATACCATCTTCGGAGGGTTCGCACCGAACTCGGAATCAGCGGAAGTGCTCTCCAAGAGCCTGGGCAACAAAACCGTCATGTCCGGTTCCATCAGCCGGGGAAAGAATGATCCGAGCCAGTCCCTCCAGATGATCCAAAGACCGCTCATGACAGCGGATGAATTGAAGTCACTGCCCAAAGGAAACTTTATCGTATCAAAGACTGGGACTCACCCTATGCGGACAAAACTGAAACTGTTCTTAAAATGGGGCATCACATTTGAAGAACCCTATGAGATTGAAGAAAAATCTGCAAGAAAGGTAGCATACGCAGACAAGCAGGAAATTGAAGAGGAGATCATACGGAGATATATGTGCTGTATGGAAGAACCAGACGAGACACCTGCAGAAACGGCAAGGACAGGAGGCATGCAGCAGACACCGCTGACGGACACCATGAAAAAGATGCGGCAGACCTTACGGACGGAAGATTAGGAGGCAGGGTGACTAGGAAAGAAATCTATGAAACGGAGCTGCCACACAGGGCGGTGGCGGTCTATCTGTATCTGGAGACTCGTGCGGACAGGGAGAGGACATGCTATCCGGCAATCGGTACCATTGCCAGAGAGCTGCACCTGTCTGTAAGTACGGTCAAGCGTGCAATCCACGATCTGGAGTGTGCAGGATTTATACAGAAAAAGCAGAGATGGCGTGAGAACGGAGGAAAGAGCAGCCTGCTCTATGAAATCATAAAATAGGCACAAAGGGATTACTGCGCCGGTCAGGTGAACTATGGTATGGTTCACTGTGGCCTGTGCAGGGAACTTTTCACTTTAAGGGGAAGAACAGAGAAAAGAAAATACAGTTGGCAATATGAAACATCAATATATTTTTTTGGAAAAAACTAAGAATTGAAGTATTATCAGATGGATTATGTGGGGGATTCATAAAGTAGTGGTATCAACATGACGATATAGAAAATGCAGGGAAGCATTGTATTTCAAAGAGTTTGAGATACAGTGCTTCTGCGTTTCTATAGGAGATAGTCGTTCTATGCGAAAAATAGTCATTTGATGCGGAGAATGATCGAGCGGAAGATTTGTTTGATATAATAAAGAGTGCTAGGTGAGACTTGTATGGTTTACAGGTATGAGAGCAATCAAAGACAGGAATGAAAAATATGAACATTATTATTTGTGATGACAGGATAGATGACAGAAAAAATTTGTCAGATTTGCTGTCAAACTATGGTGAAAAAAAGAATTATGAGTTTACTATTACAGAATATGAATCCGGAGAACAGTTATGCGAAGAACAATCAGCTTTGGAAGCGTGTCAGCTATTATTTCTGGATATCAATATGCAGGGGATGGATGGGCTGAAAACAGCTATGAGGATCAAAGAAAAATACCCAAAACTTCCGGTTGTACTTGTGACGGCATACATGAATTACGCACTGGATGGATATAAGGTGAAAGCAAGCCGTTTTCTGCTGAAAGATAACCTTGCAGATACTATAGAAGAATGTATGGATGATTTGATAGCAGAAATTAATAAAAACCGTAGGATTCTCGAATTTCGTTTTGTGGAAGGAACGATAAAACTTTATGCAGATGACATCATTTATATAGAAACAGAGCTTCACAAAAATGTATTTTATACAGAAAAAGGGACATTTCAGATTTATAAAAAACTGGATGAACTGGAAAACGAATTAAAGGATATGGGATTTGTGCGGGCGTATTTAAGTTTTCTTGTAAATATGAAATACATTACCAAAATCAGCAGTTATGTGATGACACTTACGACAGGAAAAAAGATTCCGGTTCCCAAGGCACGATATGCACAGGTAAAGAGGGAATATATGCTGTATAAGGGAGAAGAATAACATGACATTCTGGGTATTGACATTTATTGCGGAAATGCTGGAAGTAAAAGGAACGCTATACTTTTTTGATACTTTTATGGAAAAAAGAGATGGCGGATATAGGAACAGATATAGATTTTTTGTTTATTGCGGAGTGCTTTATCTGGTAGCAGTCACAGGGGCATGGATCGGAATGTTAAAATGTATCCCGATTATACTGGTTATGTCTTTCCTGAATCTGGCTTATTATGAAGTTTCCTTCCGGCAGAGTTTTTTGTTTTCAATCATCAACTATACAATGCTTGTATTGATTGATTATGTGACTGTTTTGCTGGGAAGAGGAGGTTCAATCCAAGAAAAATGGTTTTTACAGGCACTGATATCAAAGACGGTTTTTATCATTCTGATGTTGTTTATCAGAAGATTTAGCAAGACAAGAAAAAGCTGCGGTCTGATTACAGGAAAAGAATGGTTACAGTTTTTCTGTGTTCCTGTATTTACGGTGGTCGGTTTCATTCTTATGTTTTATTCAGAAAACGATGATATGCAGAATGTATTTTTATTTCTTTCGGTGGGACTGGTTGCGATTAACCTTATCCTTATGGAGTTCATGCAGAATACCATTGAAAAAGAAGAGAGAATAAAAATTGCGGTACTTACGGAACAAAATCAGAAAAATCGTATTGCAGATTATCAGGACCGGGAAGAAATCTATGAGCGTCAGCGAAGAAAAATGCACGATTATAAAAATCAGCTTTCCACGATCCAGACATTGATAAAGAATGGACACACAGATGAGGCACTTTCCTTTACGCAGAAGCTGACAGAGAGCATAGCTGTCGAGATGTCGGCAATCAACACAAATCATCCGGTGGTCAATGCTGTTTTAAACCAGAAGTACCGCAGCATGCAGGAGAAACACATAGCGGTTATCCTGAAAGTAGGGGATTTGCAGGAGATCTGTCTGGAAGAGGAAGAGATTGTGATCCTGCTCTCCAATTTACTAGATAATGCAATCCGGGAGAGTGAAAAGGTACTGAAAAATACCGGAAAAGCGGTCATTCATCTGAAATTAGAGTGCGAAGATCATAAACTGATATTTGCGATAAGAAATCCGGTGACAGAAAAGGTGGAAATTGAAAATGATACGATAAAGAGCAAAAGAGGGGATCATCACGGTATTGGATTGTTAAATGTAAAAGCAGTTGTGGATAAATATGGCGGTGATATGGTGCTTTCCTGCGATGAAAATGAATTTAAGGCAGTGGTCATCTTGTAAAGAGATGGTCTTTGTGTGCGTAATATGGTCGTTTGATGATATGGGACTAGGAGAACAGGTTATTTTATCCGATAAAAAAATAGAGGAAATAAGTATGTTATGAGAATTTTAAAGAATGAATATGATAAATGGATAAGTATATATAGAGGTTAAAATATATGCAGAGAAGGTAGAAAATATGAGGTGAATTCATGGGAATATCGATTTCAAATGCAACGAGTTCTGCCATTACAAAATATAGTGAATCGCTGAGAAGTGGAGAACCTGATTGGTCTATGATTCCAAGTGCAGGGAAAAGCAATAAGTCACAGGCAGAGTTTGTCTCTGAGATTAAGGAACTGGCTCAGAGAGCTGCCAACACTACGAGTAAAACGGAATTAGAATCTATTCACAGGCAGAGAACAAGGTTATGTGCAGAATACATATCCGATGTATCCCCTGACAGAAAGGCATTATATCAGCAGGCTAAAAATGCGGTAAAAAGTCAAAATGGTAATCCGAAATGCAAAGGAATCGGAGAATTATCATTGCTCGATTTTCTGGAGAGGGCAGGGGGGAAAAATAACAACCTTGCGCAAAAGAAGTTTGCTCTGGCGGGAGGAGGCACACTGGAATGTCCGATTCTGACAGGCGAAGGATATGGTGCCGACATTTCTTATCAAGGAACAAAAGTGCTGACCTATCTGGGAGATGGTTACGGATGGGGATGTGAAAGAACTCCGGCTGAGCGGGAAAAGGAAAGAGAATTTTACGGAATTTACTTCAATGAATACCATACGCAAAAGAATGCCCAAAGCTCAGAATTGAAAGAACTGCCGAACTATTTGGAAGAGAAAACGTCTTTTGATAGGAAAGCGTAAGGATATAGGTAAGATAACAGGTTTAATATGGGAGGTGACTTTAATGAAAGATTTTTCATGGAAAATTTTTGCTATAAAAACAATAATTTTTAGTATATGGGGTTTAAGTACACTTCCGTTCCTTTCAATTATTGTTCAATATATTGACTCAATAACCGGATTTAGTTCTGGAAACGGATATCATACCAATCACATGGATTATATTTTTGAAAGTCCTCTTGTTTATATGGGAGTTGTTTTTTGTATCAATATCATCCTAGCAATCGCTTACTTGATATATTGTTTTCTTAAAGCAAAACGGGAATGACTTTTAAATAAAAATTAAAATAAAGTAAGGAAAGTTTATATTATAGACAAGTGTTTCGGGACAGAAACTGCGGGATAGCATTATATACAGACACAGAAAAGACATCATCAGACAGACATTCAACATTCATAGGATAGAAAATTTCTTGAAAAATGAAAAGATTGTGTTATAATATATTTAACAATTAAGTTAAATGTTAAATGAAGGAGGGAATGGACTTGGGAATGCAAGACACGCTTCGTGCGCTTGCCGATCCTACAAGGCGCGAAATACTTAATCTGCTCAAACATTCAAGGTTGTCGGCTGGCGAGATTTGCAATCATTTTTCGATTTCAGATGCAGCAGTTTCCCGACACCTGTCCGTTTTAAAGGATGCTGATCTGATTCGTGATGAACGTGAGGGAAAATTTATCTATTATGAGCTCAATGCATCTGTGCTTGAGGAGATTATTTTATGGATTAGTGAATTAAAAGGAGAAGATGACTATGATCAGACAACATAAAAAAATGATTTTACTCACATCAATTATAACGCTGTTTCCGATTTTTATCGGCTTGCTATTGTGGAATCAATTACCGGATTCGCTGGCAACACATTGGGGAATAAATAATGAACCAAATGGGTATGCATCCAAAACATTCGCTGTGTTTGGACTTCCGCTCATTATGTTATTGGGACATGCAGTGAGTGTGATTGCAATGAATATTGATCCTAAAGTAAAAAATATCAGTGAAAAAGTATACTTTGTTATCTTATGGATTATTCCATTGTTATCGCTTTTCATTTGTAATGTACTCTATGGATATAATTTAGGATTTCAGTTGGATATGGGATTCCTGTGTGGTCTGATGATCGGAGTTTTTTATCTGATTTTGGGAAATTTTATACCGAAAGTAAAGCCAAACTATACGATTGGATTTCGGATTTCGTGGGCATTATGCGATCCGGAAAACTGGTATCGCACGCATCGGTTTGGAGGAAAATGCATGGTGATCGGTGGGATTATCATGATTGTTACAGCACCATTCCAAAATATGTGGATACTTATTGCACTTATTCTCGTCCCTTGCATTTTACCGGTAATCTATTCTTATCTGTATTACCGCAAGATAATTTCATAATTATGTTATTCCATTTTACATTCAATCAGCGGGTAATATGCCCGCTGATTTTTTCGTCATTCATCCAGAGAAACTACCGATGGCAGGTGGTATATATTTTATTTATGCAATGTATGGTCTTTGTGTGCGTAATATGGTCGTTTGATGAGATGGGGCTAAGAGAACAGGTTATTTTATCCGATAAAGGAAATAGAGAAACTGAGCAGATTATGCTTTTTTATTTCAAAAAACGTTCGGGACATCAGGAGAAAATGTAATAGGCAGTTTTCAGTTGTCTCAGTTGAACAGCAGTTCTGTTCAGTCCCAGTTAAAAGCTGCCGGGATTAACACAAACAGCAAACAATATAAAGCCGCAGTAAAACAAATGATGTCTGCTGGAAATGGTGCAATGTATGGCAATATTCAGGGAATAAAAAATCTGATGAGTCATTATGACAAGGATGGAGATTATATCAACCCTGTAAATGGACTGGCAGGACTTTTAGTGACAGATGAAAATGAAAGTTCGAGAAAAAGGATCATATCAATTCCGGATAGTAGCAAAGAAGAAATGTATGAACTGACAAAAAAAGAGTTCCTGCGTGAAAACGATGTCCACAATGGAGATACAACAAAACGTTCCGAGGTATATAACAATTTGTATCGCAAAATGCAGAAAAAGGACAGATTGGCTGCCGGGTATACGCTTGAAAAATATGAGAGAATTTACAGACAGGCATTTTATGATGCCGCAAAAAAGGCTGATCCTAACTGGAAAATTGGTAAGCCAATCAAAGATGGTGCATTAGATAGTGTTACAAGAGAATTGGCAGAGTCGGGGAAATCTCCTGCACAGGCAACGCTTGATACTAAAATTTAACATATCAGGTATATTTGAATAATTAAAAAGAGAAAATTTTGAGCTGATTGGAGAAACAAAAATATGTACATTAGTTCTGGCCTGAATACCGTATCTTCATCATACGGTCAACAAAAAGGTAATCAAATGAAAACTCCTGCATCTGGGGAAAAGACATTTTATACGGCAGAAACACCGAAGGTATATCAGATATTTACAACAGATAATATGTTGTGGACAGGAGGTAATGGTACAGGTCTTTCTTATTGTCTTAAATATGCGGATGATTCGACGGATGAAAATCCTGTAGTGTTAGCGAAAGGTGTGGATGAAAATGGAAAAGAGTTTGAACAAAGAATATATATAAATGACGTTAATCCATCAAATGCTACAGTAGTCGAAATGCGTGCATTGGAGGCACATTACAAAGTGGAGAAGCAGGGAGGTTTCACGTCTCTGCCGCTTGAAGCTGGTAATATGGGACTTAACGACAGAAGAGATTTTATCGCAATGTTCAAAAAAAGCATAGAAGATTTAAACAAATTGGGAAGGTTTGACTTATCGTTGCTTTGGACGAAAAGTATGGATACATATCTTAATTTGCCAAATGCAAATAGTAAGTATAAATAAGGCTTAGTTATTTGGACATAGAAGGAAAAGAGAATTTAGAATAAACGAAGGAGATTGAGACAATGCAGTCAATATCAAGTTATATTAATCCTAATACAAGAGGACTTACATCTAATTACAAAAATACAGCTATTAAAGATAAGGAAACCTATAATGAGGCGATGTCGCAGCACTTACTAAATCCGGTAGAAGATTTGGTTCAAGTGTTAAAAACACCTATAAAATTGGCGAAGAGTTCGTCACTTAGCAGACAGAATAATTCTGTTAATATTGCGGAAGGGCAAAGAATCCGTGTTAATGGAGGTCATGTGCTTACGGTTACGGCGCATGGAGTAGAGGTTTCTGGTGGAGATAATCCGTATGATACACAATCATATGTAAAAGCACAGAGAATGGCAGATGCATTGGCATCCATGCTGCGAAATGCAGGTGGGACAATGACTACTGTAGCACATTCAAAGGAGGAATATGCCCGGTATACAGAGGGAATTACGGATGTTATGTCTTATCTGGGTGTAGACACTTCCAAAGATTTTACGGTCAATGGTATGAAATATAGCAAAAATAAAGATGGTTGGTATGAGTCAGAAGCGAACAGTGATGCGCAGGCGGCATATGAACAGTTAAAAGCGAATAACAGAACCTACCAGTTTGCAGATGAAAAGACCAAAAAGCAGATTGCATATATTAGTGATTATTACCTTCAGACAGTGCCGGAGAGTGTAAAGGCGGCGTGGCAGGAAACATTGGAAGAAACTGGTTTTAATCCATTTCAGACGGATGTAACCAGTACATTAACGCAGTTATCTGTAGAGCAGGATTTTCTGACAGGTGGTGATGACAATATTTTTGGTGAAACGAAAGAAAGTTGTTTAGCAGCTATCGACAAAGTATTGGAGAGAATAGAAAATCCGTTGGCAGCAGTTACAGAGGAAAGGGCAGCATATCTGCAGCAGGAAAAAGAATTTTATACCGTACTGGCATCTAAAATAAGAGAATAAAATGCCGGGAGGAATTTAAAGATACAGATTATAAGACTTATATAAGGCAGGGGGATAATATGGTTACTGTAAATAATTCTGACTATTATAACAACATTCCAGCTGGCAGGGATTTAAACAAGCTGCCCAATAATTCCAGCGCCGGTACAACTGTAGGATATCAGTATGATGGACTTACAGAGGAAGATCGTTTCGTACAAAAAGTTTTGCAGGAGCATTATGATAAAGTGTACAAAGAAAATTTGTCTCATTCTGATCCAATGGCATATATCGAATCAAAATATTGTGATGTGACCTCACCTAATTTTTGCTCACATATGACAGAAGATCAGCGTTCCATAGCTTACCGCAATGAGAAAAGAATGTTACAAACAGGAGGAAAATATTCGGCTGGATTTGCCCGGTATGATTATGCATTAAGAAATTACAAGGATGTATATACAGGTGGTTCAAGAAGTGTTGGTTATGTACGCAATACTGACAGGGAAAAACAGCATGCCAGAAGTGTTGTAAATCAGCAAATTTCAAATCTACTTTCAAAGAATGGGATATCAATATCAAAACAGGCAGATTTGGTATTTTCTATTGATCCATATACATATCAATTAACAGTGTCGGGAAATGCAGATAGAGATACATTATCGCAGATAGAAAAATTACTGAATGAAGGGGATAATGCGAAAAATATATGGACACATGCGTGGATTTGTATGCATGATGCAGATAATGAAATTGTTAATTCGCAGGCAAATATGACAAAGGCAAACCAATATTCTTTATGGCATGAAGTGTATGAGACAACTGGATATGATGCACGCAATGCGACATATAAAAATGGTACTTTTATTGCAGAGGATGGTACAGATTTACTGGCATTGTTTAAGGAAAAATCTAAAAGTGGCGCAGGGTATGAACTTTATTCTAAGAGATGGCTGCAATATGCTAAGAATGGTTGGAAAAAAGAAAATGATTTGGTATTGAAAATAGGATTTGACAGCAGTGGATTGTATGATATAGGGCAGGAAAAAGGATATGGAGCAACACAGAATATGTGGATGAAAGGTGTTAGCCAAAGTATGTTTGAAGCTAGAGTGTGATTTATGGGAATCTCTTTTTCAAATATAGGAACAGTTGGAAGGGAACAGTTAATTACTTCTGGTAGTAATGGAGAACCAAACTGGTCTTATATTCCATCGAAAGGAAAAAGTACAAAAAAAGCGAATAACAGAACCTATCAGTTTGCAGACGAAAAAACCAAAAAGCAGATTGCTTATATGAGTGGTTATTACCTTCAGACAGTGCCGCAGAGTGTCAAGGCAGCATATCTGCAACAGGAAAAAGAATTTTATATCGTGTTGGCATCTAAAATAAGAGAATAAAATGCCGGGAGGAATTTAAAAAATGATTGGAAGTATAGGAGCGGAGAGCCGTTATTCAACAGGTTATAACAACCTAAAACCAAATCGGAACCAGAATAAGTGGGCTGACACTTTGGCTCAGACGGTGGATAAGGAGGATATTAGCAGTAGAGCGGATATCAATCGTGCTAAGAAAAGTACAGTGATGGATTCTTATCTGGCACTGTCAGGAAAAACGATAAATACTTTGAAACAGGAATATTCAGAGTACGAATCCGAAAATTATAGAATCGTACCCGATAATGAAGCTGAATGTTTTGATATATACAATAAAGACGGGGAGCGTTTGGGGGCATTTTCCTATTCTGATATAAAAATAAGACAGGATGAAACAACAGGAAAGCAGTTTTTGATTTCTGAGCATGGAACGATGAGTTACGATGCCCTGGTATTAGATGATGAATTAAAAGATGCATTGCAGAATGTAATGGATAAAGATTCGCTGGATGTGGAGACTTTGCAGGGATTTACATTAAATACACATTCAGGTACCGGCATCCAGTATTTAGTAAAAGACGGTGAAGAAGGCAGAGGTGGCAAGGTTCTTCTGCAAAATGAAGCGGATCGGAAGAGGTATGAAGAATTAGCGGAGATGTATTTTGACAAATACCCTAATTTAATTGAGAGTCGGGAAGAAGGTTTTATCTGGGCTGATTTAGAGATTAGAGGAATGGCAAAACGGACAGATCAGGGAATTATATCCATAGGAGCTGATGGAATGTCATACAGTGACAATGAAAATTATAAAAACAATTGGAGTGTCCGGTTTTCTGGTTCTATGTATGAAAAGCTGTATGAATGGCTTCAGAATCACAAGGATAGCATGGAGGAAATCCATAAATTTTCTACATGGCAAAACGTTTTTGACGAAATTGGTGGAACGTATGAAAGAGTCTGGTCGAAAGAAGAACTGGATCAGGGATATTTGAATAATTGAAAGAGGAGGGATAGAATATGTCAGTGGCGATAAATTCAAATTATTATGCAGGATACACTATGAATTCAGCCAATAAGTTTAAAAATGTATCAGACTATTCAAAATATTTGACTAACAAGTATAAATGTTTGACTCCATGCAAAAATGCTTCTGTATTGATTGACGGAAGTGTAATGCGAAAGGCATGTGGAGATGAAAAAACTGCGAAATGGCTTGAGGAAAATTTAGCAATTATGCCAGATGTTATACGAAATGCACAGAAGGCGGCAATAAGTCATGGTAGTAAACTGATATCAGTGGAGTTTAAGTTTACGAATAATGGAACCGAAATGACAACCTGTGGCATTTTTGGAGAGACTGGTACGGATTCAGAAATTGACAAATGGCTGGAGAGAATGAAGGAGGATAAAGAAAAAGAAGATAAAAAAACAGAAAATATGATTGCTATAGAAGCGACAACTAAAAATAAGGTAGGTTTTGATACATATGCATAGTATCAATTTCTATATCCAATAAATCAATTAAAGGTTACTACTTGGGCTTCGGATGGAGAGAGCAGGTACGGTTCTGACTGACAGAAGAACCGTGGAAAGGAGTTAATATGGGATTAGGCGTTGAAAATTCAGTTAAATCCGGGCGGGAATCTGACCTATCAGGATTACGCAAGCGATATCTGGGAAATTTTAGCATATAACCGGACACAGCACAAAGATATTATGTCTGAGTTAAACGTACAGTTTGTGATAGTAGATGGTACAATTCAGATAAACTGATTGGAGGAATAGAAGTATGCACATCGGTTTTGGTCAGAATACCGTATCTTCATTGTACGGTCATCAAAAAGGCGATTATATGAAAACTATAGGGTTTTCTCATAAAAAGCATAAGGCAAATGAATCGCAAGAAAAAATGACCGTAACATCCGGCAAGGACGTATGCCGGAAGATAGGACATTCAGATGAAGTCGATGGGGAAAATCAGGAAAACACATATATACATGATAGTTTTGCCTTAGACGCTGGTTACGCAAATTATATCAGAGAAACGGTGCCTAAAACTGTTTGGTCAAATGATTATCTTCGAGAATTATGGAATGAAAATGCTAAATATTTAAAAAGTATCCGTGAAAGTAAAAATGGGTATGGTTTCGATGATATTGGAATGGGAGCTGCATATGCCTATTCTACTATGTATCAAAAAATTGTAGAAGGATATAGGAATGGAACAAGAGAAGTGTATGTATGCGATAATCCAGAGAGTGGAAAAAGACGTCTGTTGTCAATGGATGAAGAATTGGAAAAGCTAAATAAAGGTTTTGAGGAACTGATAAAATGGGACAAAATGGTTGCCAAAAGTCAAAAGCAAAATGCAGAAAATAAGCAGAAATTTCAGAATACAAAATTGGATGAATCGTTTGATGCCTTTGATATAAATCAGGCATGTGATTATATTCAAGATTCTTATTTAGAGTTCCGTTCACTTTATTTGGAGCAATATGAAAGAACGGGAGGAAATATAGATATAAAGTCTTTGTTTTCTTCTGTTTTAAGAAGCGGAAATCAGGATATGCATAAATATTGTGAATTTCTGTTTGAAAAAATTGGTTTTATTGTTTAATGCGGGTATTAAAATGTTTGAGAAATATTGAAATAATAAGGAAAAAGCAAGGGAGGGCAGTGGACTATGAACATTTTAAATAAACAGATTGATTCCATCTATGACCGACAGAAAAATTTATATAGTAAATATCCGCATTATAGCCAACAGAATGCAGAAAGTAAAAAGGTATGCGAACAAGAAAAAATCACAGCAACATCTGGAAAGGATGTATTGGGTATCACAAAAGGAGATAAAGAAAATTCTTATATTGTGCATTTCTCTGATTCTGCAATGGTCAGCAGGGCAGTTGCAAGAGGATATGTTACGGTCAATGGTAAAGAGGTGGAATTGACGGAAGATACCAAGCAGCAGTTGTTAAAGACAGACAAAGAAGCAAGTGCTGCGAGAGAAAAGGCATATCAGGATTGGTTGATAGTTTCTCGCAACTCTATTTTACCATAAATCTTGAGGAGATATTTTATTTTAACAACAAAAAATGCCGTATTTATGCGGCTTTTGGCGTTTCGCAAACGCCTATTTGATATAAAGGCATGAAAAAGTGCTGATAAAGGAGGATTAAAAATGGCTATTAGTGGAGTAGGACAGAGTTATTATCAGAACAATGTTGCAACAACGAAAAGTACAAAGAGCGTAAACAGCACGGGAGAAACGGGCAATACAAAGGAATTATCAGAAGCGGAAGAAATGGCGATTTTCAAAAAGGAATTTTATGCTGAAATTGATAAGATACCCAGAAATAGAACTATAACCAATGTGGCTATCAACATATCAGAGGAAGCATTTAAGAATATGAAAGATGATCCGGAGTACAGGGAAAAGATATTATCAGCACTTAAACGTGACTTAACTTCGTCCTTTGCACCGTTGGAAGCTTCTATGGTGCTCACTGTAGGAGCTACTGCTAAAGATTATAGGGGCGATTCATGGTCTGGTGTTAATAATCAATCGGAATTTTATGCTCGTTCACAAAACAGTTTTTATAAAAAGACAAGCAACAAGAAAGATAGACAAAAAGAGCTTTTGGAAGAATATCTGGAAAAACGGGCGCAGGTTAAAAAACAGCAGCAGGAAATGTTGAATGAAAAGATTGCAAAGCAGGAACAGGAAAGAAGCCGATTATTACGGTCGTGGAACAATGAAAGGCTGTTGTCAAAAGCGTCTAATGCTTATGAAGCAAGATACCAAACGGCAGTTGTTAAAGGTAGATAAAGAAGCAAGTGCCGCAAGAGAAAAGGCATATCAGGATTATGTTATGCAGTATGAGATGGCGGTTGCAAAGCAACAGAGTGAAGCGTGGAGAAAAGCGATAGATGGAGTGCCGGATAGTTTAAGAATGTTGTTGGAAATAAATAATACTGAAAATGTGCCGGAATATTCAGAAAAACAAAAAAGCAATATAACGATGCAATCAAGGCTTATGATCATACCGGTAACGGTGTAAGCTGGTAGCAGTTTGAATGGAAAACTTACGATACACAGATGACAGTCACATTTGAGGATTCGGTGAAAGTTGAAAGCATTTCGAAAGGAATGAATGTGATCAACGGGTAAATGCAATGGTAAACAGGAGGGACATAAATGGCAGGTATAAATGTGAATGGTATAGGAAGAAATCCGTATGCTGACAGTTACTTAACTTCTGCAAAAAACAGAAGTAATACTATATCAAAAGATACTTTTGTAAATGCGGTGAAGAAAGTAGAGGAAAGTAAAAATTCAGCGGATACAAGTAATGTGATGTATCCGGGAGATGTGACGATTGATTATCCACCTCGGATAAACAATGCTGTAAACAATAGCGTGGTTTCTGAAAAATCAAAAGATGAGATGTCACTGGATGAGTATAAACAATGGGTTATGAATCAAATATCCCAATTTCCCGTAAGCGGATGGGTTCGTTCCACATTTTCTTCAGGGTCGATTGTGATTAAGGAAGAAGCTTTTGAAAGAATGAAAAACGATCCTGAATATGAGAACTATGTTTTGAACAGAGTTCGTTCAGCATATTCCGTTCAAGGCTTGCCGGTAGGATTAAATAATGTTAGTTTTGATGTTATTGGAGCGTCACCAGAAGAATGTTACGGTTATGCAGGTCCAGTAGGAAAGAGTGGATCAGAAACAGCGAATGACGGAGAATCTTGGTGGGAGAAGCGCCACGAAAGAATGGAAGAACTTATGAAAGAACAGGAAAAGGAAGCAGTAAAAAGAGCACAGGCAAGACGAAAAGCTGTACAAAACGAATATCTAAATAGCCAGTTGGCGGCGGCAGCATATGAGAAAAGCAGTATTATTTTACCGGATAATCCTGTTATACTGTAGGCTCATCTTTTGACAGGAAAGCATAAGAATACAGGTAAGATATTTTTCGGGAGGAAGGATAAGAAATGGAAATAAACAGTAATCATTCTACATATGGGGCGGCATTTCGTCAAAAACCGATTTTTTTCATGTCTGGAAAGGAAACAGTGGCATTTTTTGAAGGAAAACTGAAGAAAAATATGACACTTCAGGAAGATTCCTGTACACTTGGCAGCAATGACACTTATCGCAGACAGCATACCACTTATGAGGTTTCGGACAAGAAGAAGGGAAGTACGTTTCTGGATCTGGATTTTCTGATTAAGGACGAAACCAGCAGTCTGAAAGGAAATCTCAGTGATAAAAAGGATGTGGATTTCTACAACTTTTCCATTCCATTTAATCGAACCATACAGAATTATTTTGGGGTTCAAATATACATGGACATGCCGGAAGGCTGTGATTATGACCTCACCTTATATGATGAATATGACAATCAGGTCGGAAAGGCAGAATGGGACGGGGAAGGACGTAAAACACTGACCATCCCGAACTGGGATACAAATACCAATAAATATTGTATCAAAATAGAAAACAAAAATGGGGAAGAAGTTTCTCCGCATGATTATTATAAAATCAGTTTCAAGGTTACGGAAAATAAAGAACAGGAAAAGACCGATGCCATAAGGGAGGCATTCGGGAACCTTCACGGTGCATACAGCCGGAAAGATGAAAATTGGAGGGAATACCTCGACAAATATAATGAAGTCCTGATGGATACAGAGAAAAATTATACAAAAGAAATGGAGAAACTCCACCAGAAGCAGTTTGAAAGTCTGCCGGAAGAAAAACAATACAAAGGCGGGCGCACAGTGGATGAATTGTTGCAGGACATGGCAGAAGGAAAGACACTGGATGATGCGGAAACGGAGTATGTGAAGATTTTTGCAAACCTGAAAGATTTTGAGAAAGCACAGCAGAAGGCGGAACTGAAAAATGATTTTTCCGAGGATTTTGTAAAGGATCTGGAAAGCAAAGGTATCTCCCGTGATGAGCTGGAGGGAATGCAGATAAAGATTGAAAGCAATGGGAATGTAACAGTGAGCGGTATCGAAGATAAGGAAGTCCGGGAGCAGGTTCAGAAACTGGTAGAGGAAAAGTACAGTGACCGGATGTATCAGTATTACACAGGAATTGCTGACAGTGTGGGAAATCTGTCGTCCAATACCTATCAGTATGCCACGGATGTGCAGGAAGTCAGGCGTTACTTAAAAGGGGTTACGGGAGAAGATATTTCTCTGGAGAACCTTTACCTGACACCAGACGGAAAGATTGGCGGGCTGCCGGGAAAAGCTGCTGATCTGATCAACAAAACAAAGGACAACGCCAAGATAGAGCGGATAAAGGATGCATTGATAAATATTATAGGACATAACCGGACAAGCGGTGATCTGGGGATTCCAGACTTTACTTCGGAGTTTCAATTCAGTAATGGTGCTTTTTCTGTGGCAGACAGTGGTTTTACGGTGGATATGGCGGCATTGGATAGAAGGCTGACGCCACAACCGCATGATAACATGTATTCGGATATGTATGCGTATAGTTTCAGGAAAGTATTATGATTATGAAAAGTAATTATACACAAGGAGAATGAACAGATGGTAATAACCCGCACAGTAGAGATGCATGCGCAGCTTGTGGGATATGATTTTAAGAAAAAAGGTTTACCCACTGATAAAAATATTGCAGTAGAAAATAGTAAAGTTTCCAATGATTATTTCTGGAAAACAAATAAATATACGGATCAGGATGTGTTTGGAAGAACACTGGATCTGACGGCACTTATCAATAAGCCGGACGGATATTTAAAGGGAAGTTTATCGGATACGGAGGATGTGGACTATTACGAATTCAATATTACAGAGTACCGGGCATTAAGTTTCGCGAAGGATACCTATAATAAGGATATTACGATCACTTTAGATCATATACCGGAAGGCTGTGATTATGAGATGGTTTTGTATGATGAGGAAGGCAATCAGGTCGGCATTGGGAAAGAGAATGGAAATGGCGGTCTTAGTATTACCATACCGAACTGGAATTCGGACAACAGGGGTTATACCGTAAAGGTACAGGCAAAGAACGGTTCGACGGTAAACCCGGATGCCGAATATCATCTTTCTTTCCAGACAACGCAGGCGGATAAAAGCCATGGAGCTTATCAGGAAATGGCAGAGGTTCAGAAATATGCAGGGACAGTCCGGAAGCAGATGCAGGAAGGCTTAATCGATACGGAGGAGATGCGTGCAATTAAGGAAATCCGGCAGAAGTACAAAACTTATTATACAGAGCAGATGGAGAAACTGCATCAGGAACAGGTAGAAGCTGTCATGCAGGGTGGGGCAGTGCCGGATGATGAGCAGATTCACAATTTACTGGAAAAGAAGGCGGCAGGCAAAGAACTGACGGAGCAGGAAAATGCCCTTTTAAATATCTTTTGTACCGCAACAGAGCTGGATAGTGCGAATGCAAGTGCAAAAATGAATACCACAGTAAAAGACAGGATATCTGTTGATTTGCAAGAAGCGGGAATGGATATTTCAGATTCCACGTTTTCCATAAAAATTGGGGCGGATGGTCAGGTAAGTGTCGATGGCATTAATGATAATGCAATGAAACAGAAGATAGAGGATGTTTTGTCAAAGTATTCGGATGATCTGATGGATATTTATTTTTCTATGGATTCGGAAATACAGGCATTGTCCGATAAAGAAAAGTATCTGTTACAAGCTGCGGTGGATGTGGAAAAATTTTTATATAAGGCAACTGGCGGCAGTGTATCGCTTGGAGACCTTTCCGTGGAAAATGCAACGATACATGGTCTGCCGAAAACACTGGATGACCTGTTAAATAATCCGGGCGATAACCTGACCTATCAGGATTATGCAAGCGATATCCGGGAAATTTTAGCATATAACCGGACACAGCACAAAGATATTATGTCCGAGTTGAATGTACAGTTTGTCATAGCAGACGGTACAATTCAGATAAAAAAATAAAGCAAAGGTAATGAAATGAATAATCAATTTATACAAGGAGTAACATTCGATTGGGATAGAATTGATAACGATAGTTATTTAAAGAGAATTGAGGCTTTTTGGGGTGTTAAAAAACTTGATTTTAACAAACCGGTTACTTTTTTTGTCGGAGAAAATGGCAGTGGTAAATCCACTTTATTGGAGGCACTTGCCGTAGCACATGGTTTTAATCCTGAGGGTGGAACAAAGAATTATGTTTTTTCTACGCATGATACACATTCAGAATTATGTGATGCGATAAGAATTTCAAAAGGCTATCGGAAGGAAAAATGGGGATATTTTCTTAGAGCCGAAAGTTTTTATAATGTTGCAACGCAGGAAGAAGAATATGCAGATTTTGCGCATCCTTCTGCTAAATATCATGAAAAGTCACATGGAGAGAGTTTTCTCGCGTTAGCGCAGAACAATTTGCAGCCAAATGGTCTGTATCTTTTTGATGAACCGGAAGCTGCATTATCACCTCAGAGACAGCTTACATTGTTAATACAAATATATAGATGTGCAAAAGAGGGAGCACAATTTTTTATAGTTACACATTCGCCTATTCTGTTAGGTATACCAGATGCAGATATCTATTGTTTTGATAATGGAAGCATACATTTATGTGAATATGAAGAAACAGAGAGTTATCAAGTGACAGAAATGTTTATAAACAATAGGCAGATGTTGCTGGATAAATTGTTGACAGAGTAAAGAAACAATATGTTAGGGCACAAATATGATTAAAACAAAAAATATTTCAGAAATGTTGACTTCTTTAATTGAGGAGTATCGTTTTAATAAAAATACTCTTTCAAAATATTTAGAAATAACTGAAGAAACAGTAGATGGAGTAGTAATGGGCAATGTGGAATGTTTGCCAGATGATCCTGCATTGCGTCTTAAAATACTTAGTAAAGTAGGATTTCTGTATTTTGGAGCGATTGAAGATAAGGATAGGCAATTAAGCGGTTTTTTGGAAGTGCTTGTTTCCTATCATGGCATATCCAAGCTAACGATAGCAAAAATGGCTGGTGTTGAGGAACAGGATATTGACAGGCTTTTAGCAAATCCGCCAGAAAAAGTTGAAATCGAAGTAAAATATAAAATTGCTGTGACGGTTATGGAACTGCGATTTTGGCTAAAAGATTGTGAATCACCGATATAATCGGGATTTGTGAGTAGAGGGCACTTATGAAAAATAAAAGTATCAATCAAGTTTCCATAATAAATGGTGAAGATGGTCCCACAAGTGTTTTTATATTTGGAGAAGCTCAAAAGCAATCTCTAAAGATTAGAATCCGAAATGCTATCTATCAATCCAGACGAAAAAGGATAGAAAAGAGAATAGCGGCCAACCCGCATACCCTTGCGGAAGTGGTGCAATACGCAAAGGATCATTATGATTTAGTGGAAATCAATCCTGCCGCAACAAATTGGATAGAACGACAGAAAAATCTAAAAGCTAGTTTGATTATGCAGCATAAACCAGAACTTTTGGGCCAAAGGAAGGATATTCCAAAACCAGATTTTCATAATGAAGAATCTGTTAAAAATTTTTTGAATGAAATGGAAATTAGAAATAAATTGATTGACCAAATGCCTGATAATGTAATTCCCATGGATTTTCATTTATATGAAATAAAAATTGGTGAGGATTTAATGGAAATAGAGGTAGATTATACCTGGAATATATTTGGAATATCTTACTCTGGAAATAAGTCGGTCATAAAAAGGTTTAAGAAAATAGCCAGAGATTTATATTGTTATTATGGTGTCAGTGAGGAGGATATAAAGAACCGGACAAAAAGATATTCTTCACTGGTAACGGAATTGAGTTCATAATTCAGAATTTTAAATAGAAGTAGGATTTCTGTATTTTGGAGCGATTGAAGATAAGGATAAGCAATTAAGCGGTTTTTTGGAAGTGCTTGTTTCCTATGATTTTACATTTCATGTGATATTATTTGAACGACTGTATATTTCATACTACTGACTATTTAATTTCACATACGCAAAATTGATGATCGCGGAAATGTGAGGTACAATATACCTATAACTTTGGGACAATTTGTCCCGAAGATCAGAGGTTGGTATCTAAAATAAAATCAGAAATATTGTGAGGTTTCTGTGACATTTGGGTGCTACACTGAAAATGAAGGAGTGTGATACCATGCGAATTTTAGTAGTCGAGGATGATCGGCTTTTGAATAATACTTTATGCTATAACTTGAATACTGCGGGCTATACGGTTGATTCTGCACTGACAAAATCAGTGGCCAGTAGTTTCTTGACAAAGCAGGACTATGACCTGATTGTGCTGGATGTAAATTTGCCGGACGGGAACGGTTTTGACTTCTGCCGGGAAATAAAAGAGCGTCGCCCTAATACCGTTATTATTTTTCTGACTGCAAATGATATGGAAAGCGATATGCTCAAAGGGTATGAACTGGGCGCAGAGGATTATGTGACAAAACCTTTCCCTATGAGCGTCTTTCAAAAGAAATTAGCGGTAGTGCTGGGTAGGCTGACAAAACAATATGGTGGTGATACTTATGAGGATGGCACACTGACCATCAATTTTTCAGAAATGAGTGCTACTCTATCAGGAAAGCCACTTACATTCACCCCACTGGAATATCGACTTTTGAAAATCCTGATGAAAAATCCGCAGATTGTTTTGACCCGGCAAGTCTTGTTGGAAAAGCTGTGGGACGCAGACGGAAATTTTGTGGATGAACACGCTCTGACTGCGGCGATCAGCCGGGTACGAAACAAAATCGAAACACCTGACCGTCAGTATATCAAAACGGTATATGGTATGGGCTATATGTGGATCGGAGGAGCGCTGAAATGAATGTGCGAAAACTTTCCGTCAACAAAGCCTGTATCTTTTTTGCTGTTCTCCTGCTGGTGGCAATGGAGACGGTTTCAGCAGCTTTGTATGGGCTGACCCAAAATATAACCGCTGTCTGGTATGTATTATTGTTCGGCATTTTTGTGCTGGTTTGCGCTGTTTGTTTTATGGTGCTGGTTCGCCGCAAACTGGCAATGTTCTCCGATGCTTTTTGCAGTTTAATGGATGATATGTTATCCGGGAATATGCAGCCGAAACAGACTGTGGAAGAAGAAAGTCTTTTCTATAAAATTGAATATCGGCTGAACCGTTTATATGAAGTCATGCAGGAAAACAAGAACGGCATTGCACAAGAACGGGCTGACCTGCAAGAACTGATTTCCGACATCTCCCATCAGGTCAAGACCCCGATTGCGAACTTGAAAATGATTAACAGCACTCTGCTTGAAAATGAAGTCCCTGTGCAAAAACAAAAAGAGTTTCTAACGGCACAGGCCAGCCAGCTTGATAAACTGGATTTTCTCATGCAGGCTATGATTAAAACCTCTCGTTTGGAAACAGGTGTTATTTCTCTGGAAAAGAAAAGCCAGCCGCTTTATGACACGCTTGCCGCCGCATTGGGAGGTATTCTTCTGAACGCCGAGAAAAAACAGATCAATGTTCAAGTGGACTGCCCGGAGAACTTGGTCGTTTCCCATGACAGAAAATGGACAAGCGAAGCACTGTTCAATATTTTGGACAATGCAGTGAAATATACGCCGGAGGGCGGTCAAATCCGTGTTTCGGTTGAAAGTTGGGAAATGTATGTGAAAATCGACATTGCAGATACAGGCATTGGCATTTCAGAACAGCATCAGGGAGCAATTTTCAAGCGTTTCTATCGAGAGGACATCGTACATGATGTAGATGGAATTGGTATTGGTCTATATCTGGCTCGTGAGATCGTAACCTTGCAAGGCGGTTATATCCGGGTAACATCCGAGGTTGGGAGGGGTTCAACTTTTTCCGTCTTTCTGCCTCGACAATAAAATAAGTACGCTAAAAAACAAAATGTCACAGGCCTATGACATTTGAGCTTTAGTTAAACAGAGGTATTTTGTTTCCCGTGACATTTCTGTGAGGTTTACCTTTTATGATAGAGCCATCAAAAAGAAAGGGCGGTGTTCTATATGAACATATTACAAACGACAGATTTGAAGAAATATTACGGCACCGAACCGAACATTACAAAAGCATTGGATGGCGTGACCCTATCCATTGAGGAAGGTGAATTTGTTGCCATTGTTGGTACTTCCGGCAGCGGTAAGTCTACTTTGCTGAACATGATGGGCGGGTTAGATACGCCAACTTCCGGCAGTATTAAAGTAAAAGGGAAAGAATTATCGAAACTCAAGGATGAACAGCTTACCATCTTCCGCAGACGTAACATCGGGTTTATCTTTCAGAATTACAATCTTGTTCCTGTGCTGAATGTCTATGAAAATATTGTCCTGCCGGTGGAGCTTGATGGTGATACCGTGGACAAGCGGTTTATGGATGAAGTCGTGAAAATGTTGGCTCTCGATGGGAAGCTGAACAGTATGCCTAACAATCTGTCCGGTGGCCAGCAGCAGCGTGTAGCGATTGCCCGCGCCCTTGTTTCCAAACCAGCTATTATACTTGCAGATGAACCGACAGGCAATTTGGATAGCCGGACAAGTAGTGATGTTCTTGGTTTGCTGAAAGTTACAAGTCAGAAGTTCCATCAAACGCTTGTAATGATTACCCATAACAATGAAATTGCCCAGCTTGCCGACCGAATTATCCGTATTGAGGACGGAAAAATCGCACAGTGACAGGGGGTGACATTGATGGATGATATTTTATTTGGGAACAATAATCAGGCAACAATCAATCGTCTTGCCAAAAGAAGCTACCGCGCTAATAAGCAGAGAAATGTTTTCGTTACCATCGCATTATTCTTGACCGCCTTTATGATTACATCTGTATTTAGTTTGGGGTGCAGTTATTTTGAAACCTATCAAATGCAGCAAATTCGTGCGATGGGCACGACTGCGGATGTGGCAATTACAAGCCTCTCAGAAGAACAATATGAAGAATTGAGCCGATCCAGCTTGGTATCCGTAGTTGGTGTCAGTCAGAGATTGGGCAGCATTGATACATCTGGAATGGACGATGCCCTGCTGAGTATTACTTGGATAGACGAAACAGAATGGCAAGAACACCGTGTACCAACAATTTCGGATATACACGGAGATTATCCGCAAGCAAAAAATGAAATTATGCTCCCTACATGGGCTTTGCGTGCAATGGGGATTGATGATCCACAGATAGGGATGAATATTTCCCTTTCCTATCAACTCGGAACAGATTATCAATATATCTCCGATGAATTTGTTTTGTCGGGCTATTACACAGATTATTCGGCTTCACGTGCAGGCAACCGTGGTGCCGCTTATGTTTCGGAGCTTTTTGCAACACAAACAGGGCTTCCCTTTGATAGTGTGTCTACCGCAATGATTTCTTTTTCTGATGGCAGTAATGCCCTGCGATCCTGTGAAAAACTAAAACGGAAGATTTCGTTTACAGAAAGTCAGTCCTTTGAAATTGTACCTATTGCTCAGAGCAATTCCACCACCATTGTTCTTCCACTGGCTGCTATTATCGTCTTTATCATTATCAGCGGCTATTTGCTGATTTATAACATTCTGTATATCTCAATTTCAAGAGATACACAATTCTATGGACAGCTTAAAACGATAGGCACGACAAAAAGACAAATCAAGCGGATCGTGCGTTCTCAAATATTCAGAACGGCGGTGATCGGTATTCCCAGCGGCCTGATTGTCGGTGGTATTGTTTCGCTTGGACTTGTTCCGTTTGCCATGAATATGATGTACTCAAGCGATACAGACCTTGGGGAGATAGTGTCCTTTTCCCCCATTATTTTTGCGGGTGCCGCAATCTTCACATTTTTTACTGCAATCATCGGCAGTATGAAACCAGCGAAAATAGCTGCAAGTATTTCTCCTGTTGCGGCTTCACGCTATACGGAGGCAAATACAAGGAGTTACCGAGATCATAAGAGCCATAGAACAAAATTATCTCGGATGGCACGAGATAATATTTTTAGAAACCCTAAAAGCGCTTTCCTTACTTTTGCGTCCTTATTTTTAGGCTTAATATTGTTTTTGGTTTCTGCTGGTCTACTATCAAGCCTAAGTCCCGACAATTTTGTAAATCAATGGGGAGAAAGTGATTTCGCATTGACTTACAGCATTTCCGAAGAAGGAAACCTGCTCTCTGATGAAATGTTGCAGCAAATTGAAACAATGCAGGGAATTGAAAATCTGCGCGTCACTTATTCTGCTTCACCGTGGCCCACTATGGATGTCATTTACGACGAAAATGTATTCGGGAAATATATTGATTCCTTGGATGGCGTATCAGGTCTTGATCTTTCAAATGCGGAAACACGAAAAAACTATACAGATAATTTTTGGAGCGGCGTTTACGGAATAGATTCCAGATATATCGAAGAACTTAATAAAACGCTTGATAAGCCTATTGACTTAACCGCCTTTGAAAAGGGAGAGTTGGTGGTTTTGTCCGCTATGACGGATGATGAGGGAAACCTATTGATTCAGCCAGGGCAAGCAATCACCGTTGTCGGTGAGTCCGGGGAACAGGTCTTTACAGTGGCAACTGGCTTTCTGGACGCTGATTTTCAGAGTGGTCGAGGAAATGAGAGAGGTACTGCCCCTGATTTGTATATCAGTGAGCAGGCAATAGAGAAGTTGTCTGGAGAAACCAAAATCTTTCGGATTGCTTTTGATACGATTGATAGCAGTTATGACAAAGGGATTATGGAGCAGCTTCAATCCATTACTGCTTCGTCACCGGGCATTACGATTCTGTCACGATATGAAAAGCAGCAAGAAATGGCCGGATATTTGCTGACCTCAAGGATTATAGCCGCAGGGTTGTCCGCTGTATTTTTGCTGATAGGAATTATGAATTTCATTAACACAATGGTTGTTAGTGTAAATACTCGGAAACATGAATTTGCAACACTTGAAAGTATAGGAATGACGAAAAAGCAAATTAGAAATGTATTGCTTTGGGAAGGCGGGTATTATTGGAGTATTTCTTTCCTACTGCTTGCCACACTGGGAACAGCGATATATATTCCAATATACTCAGCCTTTAGAAGAATGGTTCCTTATGCAGCTTTTCACTATCCTGTAATTTCTCTGTTGGTTGTCGCAGCTATTGTTTTGCTGGTCTGCTTGGCAACCCCCGTCATAACTTTCATGCAAAATGTTAAGCAAAGCGTTGTAGAGAGACTGCGGCAGAATTAAATATTTGCGATGAAAACCGGGAGATTATTCTCCCGGTTTTTCAAATCTCACAGGTTCGTGAGATTTCAGCCCATTATTCTGTCGAAACAGCGTGTGTCAGTGACATTTCTGTGAGGATTGCTTGTTAAGATAAGCGCAAAAGGAACAAGCCGCCGTTTCTTTGCGTCTACACAAACCAATGACGACTTGTAGGGACACGGTAGCCGATGGGAGGTTATTTTGCCGTGTTCATTTTATTATTTCATTGTTCGCGTGATCTGCACCAGCTAAAAAAAGCGTAGCCCCTCCATCGGAGCAGTCCGGCTTTGAATATCATGGCATATCCAAGCTAACGATAGCAAAAATGGCTGGTGTTGAGGAACAGGATATTGACAGGCTTTTAGCCAATCCGCCAGAAAAAGTTGAAATCGAAGTAAAATATAAAATTGCTGTGACTGTTATGGAGCTACGGTTTTGGTTAAAAGATTGTGAGTTGCCAATATAATCATGTGGTGCTTGGGAAACTGGTGGAATAACAGGAAACATTTTTAGAATAAAGAAAGATAGAAGGCGAGTAGCAGATGGTGTCTGCTGCTCACTTTTCGTTTATGGGGACATGTCGCAATACGACTTTTGAAGTGTTGTATTGCAATCTGTTTTCGGGTATTTCTCGTTGGTATCATTACCATAAAAGCGAGGTGAATTCCATGAAAGCAGAGAAGAAGGAAATCAATATACAGATTGGAAAAAGGTTGCAAACCGCCAGAGAAAACAGTGGATATACGCAGGAAGTTTTTGCAGAGACGCTGGATGTAGGGGTAGAGCATTATCGCAAAATCGAAAGTGGTGTCTATGGTTTACAGCCGGAGAAAATGCTGATCTTGTATGAGAAGTACAGGATTGAGCCGACTTATCTGGTTACGGGGGATACAAATCATAAGGTTGATATTGAACTGTTCCTTGCAAACTGCAGCAGGGAGGAACGGGATGCATTTATAGACCGTATGCTTGCGTATATGAGAAAGCTGATGACAGGCCGTTAAAGCAGCACAGTCTCCGGGATGTATATTTGATAAATATATTTTGAGAAGGAGACGATATATGAGGGTAGCAATCTGCGATGATAATCAGCAGGACATTGAAAGGATCAGACGCTATACACTGCGTATGATCGACTATGCGGTGGAGTATGTGTTTTATACCAGACCGGAAGAATTATTGAGGGAATGTGCAGATGCGGAGCAAAAGCCGGATATGTACATTCTTGATATTGAGATGCCTGGAATGGACGGACTGGCGGTGGCAAAACAGATCCGTGAGACAGATTCCAAGGCATTACTGGTGTTTCTTACCAGCTATACCAAATACATGCCAAGTGTATTTGAAGTTGTCACATTTGATTTTATTCCAAAACCAATCTCAGAAGAAAGGCTCCGTATGCTGTTTGAAAAGGCAGGAACCTATCTGAATCTGACGAATCAGAGTTTCTCATTTTGTTACCGCAGGGTGCGGTACAGTCTGAAGTTTGACGAAATCCTGTATCTGGAAAAGCGGGGGCGTCAGGCGATAATCCACACAAAGAAAATGAAATATCAGTCCAACATGAACCTGAATGAAATATGGGAGAAACTGGACGAGCGCATGTTTTCCGCCGTTCATGGCTCTTTTATCGTTAATTTGAAACATGTTCATTCTGTATCCAGCGGCATGGTCATGCTTACAGACGGCACAGAGCTGGGAGTGACAAGAGGGTACCGGAAGGAGCTGACGGAAAAGCACATCGCATTTGTGCAGGGAGGAATGTGACATGGCATTATATGGGGTGAGGCTTGTCATAAATCTTTTTGACCTCTGCATTTACCGCAGGTATTTAGAGGAGTTCATTGGAAACAGAAAAACTTCCATGGAGTTTTCTGTTCTTCTGCTGGTAGTGTGCGAGCTGATTGGAAGTGCGGTGAACCAGATGGGGATAAGCTGGCTGAATTTTGTGACGATGGTGGCGATTCTCTGTGTATATGTCTGCCAGTATGAGGCAGGGATTGTAAGCAGGCTGATTGCGGTTCTGCTGTATATGGGGATTATGGGAGTTGCAGAACCGTTAGGATATTTGTTTAATAAGGCATTCATGGAAAAGGTGTTGGACGATACCACGGTTTCATATTATTTTATCGTGTTTTTTATGGCATTTTTGAAAGCAACAATTGTGGAGGTGTTTTGCAGACTGAAATCTGGAAAAAGCATTCGACTATCAGCAATGCCAAAAGAAACGCAATATATGTTGACAATGATACCTTTATGCAGCCTGATCAGTTGCTTTTTACTGATAGAGGTTGCAAAAGAATTAATCTCGGCACAGATGGTCGTGCTGTGCATGTGCATCATCTTTGTCATTATCATCACTAATTATGTAATTTTTCTGATGATTGAAAAGTATACGACAGTGGAAGAAAAACAGCACGAAGAGGAAATGATCCAGAGGGAAATCTTATACCAGAACGAATACTATCAGGACATGGAACGGTATCAGGAACAGATACAGGACATCCGGCATGATATGAAGAACCGGCTGACGGGACTGCTCGCAGCGGCGGAACAGGGAAGTGCGGAACTGATCAAGGACAGACTGCAGGAAGTATTGGGAGATATCCGGCTGGCAGAAGAGATCATTTATTCCGCAAATCCTGTGGTGAATGCCATATTAAAAGTAAAAAGCGTAAAGGCAAAAGAGAAAGAGATACCGATGCAGGTTACAACGCTGCTCCCCCAGAGAGTATCCGTAGATATCGGGGACATGGGTGTTCTGTATGGGAATCTTTTGGATAATGCGATAGAGGCAGCGATGGCAGTGGAACAGGAAAAACGGTATGTTCATGTGGAATCAAAGTTTCAGGAGGGCAGACTGCTTTTATCCATTAAGAACAGCAAGCCATCCGGGACAAGTTCCTGTCAACAGACAAGCAAAAAAGATAAAATAAAACACGGCAGGGGAATCCGTTCGGTGCGGAAAGTGGCAGAAAAATACGGTGGGGAGCTGATGTTAAAGGATCAGGGGGAACATTTTGAGGCAGTCCTTCTGCTCAACGGAGTTGCAAAACTGGAGTGAGACTGCAACTTATTACAGCAAACCTGCAACTTGTTACAGATAGATTGATTTTTACATGGAAACTGTTAGAGTGAAAACATCAAAAAAAGGAGGGTTTTACTAAAAATGAAGAAAAGAAACTGGATGTACCGACTGAGCAGCAAATCCATGAGTGTGATGGCAGCACTGGCACTCATGGTGACAACCATGGCAACGAACCGTTCCTGCATGTGGTATCTGGGACAGGACAAGATGCCGGAAGATTCCAAAAAACTCAGAAGGTTTTAAATCATGACGAAATGGCTCAGCCACCGTATGGTTGAGCGGGGAATCATAAAAGAGGAGGAGCAGGAATTATACCAGTTTGGAATACGCAATGGTATGATCCTGCTTCTAAACGTTGTGACGGCACTGGTCATCGGCCTGCTCACAGAGCAACTGGCGGTTGTGGCAGTGTTTACCCTTTCTTTTATGGTTCTTCGCAGCTATACTGGTGGATATCACTCAGACAGCAGGATTTTCTGTTATCTTGGTTCCAATCTGGTGCTGCTGGTTCCGGTTTATACACAGGCTGTGTTTTGTAAGACATCGCTGGCATGGCTGCTGGCAGTATTGCTGGTGTCCGCAGGGATTATTTTTTTACTCAGTCCCATGCACAGCAAGAACCGAAAACTGGATAAAGAGGAACAAAAGCATTTTGGCAGAAAAGCAAGGCTGATTGCAGCGTTGGAACTGGCTGTGCTTGGCATTTTGTGGCATGCAGGCCAGGTACTGTATGCTTACGCTGTTTATACAGGAATCTGCATCACGGCACTGTTCATGCTCGTAGGAAAAGCACAGTTATGGATACAATCACATACCGAAAATGGATAGTCCTTTCCGAACAAACGGAAGGGACTTTTTTTCTGGAAAACAGGAGGGATGACAATCCAAGACGGTAACTTATTACAGGTACCGTAAGACTTATTACACTTATATTGAAGCGCACTTTCTTTCCAAGTATAGTACCGCAAAAAGGCTTAGGAGAAGAAAGGCGTGGCATGTTTTGGGGAATTCATGCCGCACCGGATTGCAGGGGGCGGCAGAAAGGGAAAAGTTCATAAGGATAACATCCGGGTGCAGTTTTGCATGCTTTATTTTGCATGGGAACAGCACCTTTTTTTATTGTCTTTTTCCAGTGAAGTAAAACCCAGAGGTCCTCCAGATGTCCTTCATTTCAAAAAAATTACGAAATGGAGGACATTTGAATGTCAGAATGGATCAGGATCAGAGTAAAGGATTTTTATAAAGATGCAGTTGGAGAGCTGGAATACACCTATGTGACCAGAGAAGTCTACGAGGCACTTGCCGATACGTTCCGCAAAGAAGCCCACGCACAGGAAATGCGGGATATCAGACATACGACCAAGGACGGATATACAGAAGGAGAAACGGAAGATCTGGTGGAGCTGACCGGGGAATCGGTAGAGGATACGGTCATCCGGCAGATGGAAATAGAAACCCTGCAGAAAGCAATGCAGTCACTCACCCCGGTGCAGAGAGAGCGGCTGCATTTTTATTTTTTTGAGGGCATGACATACCGGCAGATTGCAGCGAAAGAAGGGGTTGGAGAGAAGAACATCCGGGAGAGCATAAACGGTGCGGTAAAGAAAATAAAAAAATTTTTTGATTAATACCCCCTCAAAACGTGTTTTTCTGTGAGTACCTTATGAGAGGAACTTTTTCTGGACAGATGGTCTCTTCCGGGAATCCTCTCATGTCTCGTGTGTGGATACGACACAGGCAGACAAAACGCACCTTGAAAAATGCCGGAGAGGAATACAGGACTCCGAGCGCAGGATGGAATCACGCCATATCCTGCCAGCCATATCCAGCAGTTCAGATACGTTAGCCGTTTCATGAGCCGTAACCGGGGCGCAGTGACACTCCTGCAGCAATCGGGCAGATGTTCTTTCTGCCAGCCATGCTGTGAAAAAGATCGCATCTAAGAAGCCGAGCGGGAAAGCCGGGGTACAGCCTGTCTGTGGTGGACAGGCGCGAAGAGGGGAATGGCCTATAATGATACACCTTGAGATTAGCCAGCACGCAGTGGTGGAGGTGAGATACCTGTGATGTCTGCCTGTCCGAGTGGCAGGAACCAAAGACAGTCTGGACTGACTGCCCATGAAATGCCGGCTTTGGGATTTTTTCTTCTCTGTTTTGGCGGCGTTTCGGTTCCGGGGAGTAGTGACGAATAGGGACAGACACTTTTTATTTATGAAGTGAAGGATTATGGCAGTAAGACTTAATTACAGAAACCATGCGGCGGAGGGGAACTTCCGCCGTATTCTTGTGGGGTTAAGAAAAACTGAAAAATGGGGAATGGAGGAAAACAGGAGATGAAGAAAGAAGATACCGAAATGATGTTAAGGATTTTTGAAACGGAGAGGGCAGGATATGCCTATCTTTATCCGAGTGATGGAGGGGAGAGGAAAGAGGACTATATCTCGACCACGGCAGAAAATATCGCAAATTATATCGGCAGCCACATGTTTGAGGCTGAAAAGATCGTCATCACAGATATGTGTGACAGGCTGATATTAGATACCTGCGGCTATTTTATCAATAGCTGTCCGAATCAGGAATTCTGCAAGGAAATCAATCCGTTCTTAATCCCAATCCAGATGGGAGAAAAGGACGCAGGAGAGGTGCTTTCAGTCAGCAGGGATGTATCGGAACAGTATTTCCGGGAAGAAGATGAGGCTGCAACCATGGCTGAAATCGGGATGATGTAAAGGTGTTTCTTCTGGGCGGAAGTGTTTTTCTTGGGAGAATGAATTTAACTTACTTAAATTGTGGGAGGAAAAAGGGGGAGAGATGATGGAAGGCGGAGCGAATGAGGTGCGGTATAAGATTGCTGAATTTCTCTTAAAAAGGATGCATGAAGATAAGCTGTTAACCGAGGAAGAATGGGAAAAAATCCGGGTTTTGAATGTCAAGACTTTCTCCCCGGAATTAGCAAAAGTATATCTGTAATAACACTGGATATATAAAGGACTATGTGGTAGTGTATGTTGCTGACAGGGAGTGCAAACCCTTGAAAATACTGGGAAAGGAGAAAAAAGCATGGCAAAAAAAGTGACTGTCATAAAGGCAGTAAAAGCGCAGAAACATACACAGGAAGAACGCAGACTGAAAGTGTGCGGGTATGCCAGAGTCAGTACCGGCAATCAGGCACAGGCAACTTCCTATACTGCACAGGTCGAGTACTATACGGAAAAGATTGAGAGCAACCCCTTGTGGGAGTTTGCCGGGGTGTATGCGGATGAAGGAATCAGCGGAACAAACGTAAAGCACAGGGATGAGTTCCAGATGATGATTTCAGACTGTGAGGATGGGAACATCGACCTGATCCTTACGAAATCCATCACAAGATTTGCGAGAAATACGGTGGAGTGCATCCAGACCATCCGAAAGCTGAAGGAGATTGGCGTTGGAATCTACTTTGAGAAAGAGAACATCAACACGCTGTCAGAAAAAAGCGAGCTGTTCATTACCATACTGGCATCGGTGGCGCAGGGGGAATCAGAAAACATCTCAAGCAACAACCGCTGGGCGATACAGAAACGCTTTCAGGATGGAACCTATATCATATCTACGCCAGCGTATGGTTATGGAAAAGATGAGGATGGAAATTTAGTTATCATAGAATCCGAGGCAGAAACCGTAAGGTGGATTTATGAGTCCTACCTAAACGGCATGGGAGTGTATGTGATAGCAAAGGCACTGAACCAGAAGGGCATTCCGACAATCCGGGGTGCAGAAAAGTGGCAGGACGGGGTGATACAGGACATTCTGAAAAATCCCATTTATGAGGGGGATATGCTACAACAGAGAACCTATACAGAAACAAGGTTCCCATTTGTCCGCCGGGTAAACAACGGACAGAGAAACCAGTATCTCATCAAGGACAGCCATCCGCCAATCGTCACACATGAGGAGGCAGAAGCGGTGCGGAACCTGATGGCATATCGGGTGGATGTACTGCACATGAACAAGAGTGACTACACCAAAAGATACCTGTTTTCCGGCAGAATCATCTGCGGGGAGTGCGGAAAAACCTTCCGGCGGCAGAAAATCTACATCGGGAAACCATATGAAAAAATCATCTGGACGTGCAGCGGACATGTGGAGGATAAAGAGACTTGTTGCATGAAAGCCATCCGGGAGGATGTGCTGCACCGGGCTTTTACAGACATGTGGAACAAGCTGTACACCAATCAGGGAACGATATTAGAGCCGCTGTTAAAAGGGCTGACGGAACTTGTGGCAGCAAGGCAGGACAGTGAGGAAATCAGACAACTGGATAAGGAAATCAAAGATATAAGCGGGCAGAGCCAAATCCTAAACCAAGTCATGAGGAAAGGATATATGGACTCTGCTCTTTTTATGGAGAGCAGTAGCAAGCTTGGCTGGCAGCTGACGGAATGCAGGAGAAAAAAGACACTTTTGACCAGAAAGCTGCGGAGGACAAAAGAAATTGTACGGACCGAACAGCTTATCCAACTGATCGCAGAACAGGACGGATTAAGGGAGGAGTTTGACGAGCAACTGTTTAAAATGACAGCGGAGAAGATCGTGGTCTCCAAAGAACACGACATCACCTTCTGCCTGTACAACGGACTGAAACTGACGGAGAGGGGAGGTGGACAGGATGCAGTGGCACATGCCAATCGGCTATAAGGTTGTGGATGGAAAAATCACCATCTGTGAAGAGCAGAGAAAGATTGTGGAACAGATATTTACAGACTATGACAGCGGAGTGGCGGCAGGCAGGATCGCCCAGAACCTGAAAGGGAGAAACATATGCAATGCAAAAGGAAAAGTGTCCTGGACCCATGCATCCATCGGCAGGATACTGGAAAACCCAAGCTACCTTGGCACAGAATACTATCCGCAACTCATAGGAGAGGAACTGTTTGAGAGAGTCCAGTGCAGACGGGAAAAGGTGAGGGCAGAGCTTGGAAGGGCAGACCACAGACCCGGCAGGGATGAGAGAATCCTCTTCGGAGGTGTCATCTGGTGTGCAGAATGTGGGGCAGTATGCAGCCATATCCAGCCGAACCACAAAAAAGAGCGTGGCGGCACTGCCAAGTGGAAGTGCAGGAACTATGTGACTGGCAGAGCAAAAAACTGCAGGAACAGTTTTATTACAGACGGGCAGGCAAAGCAGGTGTGTGTGGAAGCCATCAATGCAGTGATACGAAACAAAGGCCTGCTCCGGGTACAAAGGCAGGAGGAAAAGCTCAGCCCTCAGTACCGGGTTCTGGAGCGGAACCTGCAGCACATGAAAGAAGAGCAGGAACGCACAGAGACAGACCTGATGAAACTGCTCTATGAAAGGGCAGAGGAACGATACCGGACGCTGGAGGTCAGGGATGGGGAGTTCCGGACAGAGGAGATCAAAAACATCCTTGCAGGAAAAAAGGAACTGGAAACATTTGATGAAAATTTATATAGAAAAATAATCGCACGCATCTGGGTGCATGGAGGAAACATGGCAGAAGTGGAGTTTATCAATGGGAGCCGTGTCACAGCCGGATACAAGGATTAGGAGGGAGAGCAGATGGCAGAAACAGCAAAAAAGATCAGCATGATACCTGCCAAGGTACAGTATGACCGGAATGTGAAACTGTCAGAGAAGAAAATGAAGGTCGCTGCCTACTGCCGTGTCAGTACGGAACTGGAAGAGCAGGACAGCAGCTACGAGGCACAGTTGGAGTATTATACCAGCAAGATATCCGAAAACGAAAACTGGAAAAATGCCGGCATCTATGCGGATGACGGAAAGAGTGGAACAAACACCAAAAAGAGGGCAGACTTTAATGCCATGATACAGGATGCCCTTGCAGGAAAAATCGACATGATCCTTACAAAGTCGGTCAGCAGGTTTGCGAGGAACACGGTAGACTCGCTGGTGACCATCCGAAAACTGAAGGAAAAGAACGTGGCGGTGGTGTTCGAGAAAGAGGGAATCAATACACTGGAGGGAACAGGCGAAATCCTTATCACCATCTTAAGCAGTCTGGCGCAGGAAGAGAGCCGCAACATCAGCGAGAACATCCGCTGGGGAGTCGTGAGGAAATTTGAAAAAGGCAAGGTCATCGTAAACTGCACAAAGTTCATGGGATACACCAAAAACGAGGACGGGGACTTGGTCATCGTACCCGAAGAGGCAGAGATCGTAAAGCTGATTTTCCGGCTTTATCTGGAGGGCTACAGTACCGGGAAGATCGCAAAGCATCTGGAAGAGCAGGGCATCAAGACCGCCACAGGGCAGGACAAATGGCATTCCACGGTAATAGACAAAATGCTCCGCAATGAAAAATACATGGGAGATGCATTACTGCAGAAAACCTATACGGTGGATTTCATGACAAAAAAGAAAGTCAAGAACACTGGAATCGTACCGCAGTATTATGTGGAAGATGACCATGAGGCGATCATACCGAAGGAGCTGTTCTACAGGGTACAGGAAGAGATGATGCGCAGGGCATCCTTATGCAAGGCGGCTGTCACCCGGAAGAAGAACCAGAGGAGCAGGTATTCCTCCACCTATGCACTGACCGGCATGCTGATCTGCGGAAAATGCGGGCAGGAGTACCGGAGAGTCACCTGGGCGAGAAACGGGAAAAAGAAAGTGGTCTGGAGATGCAGCAACCGGCTGACCAACGGAGTGAAGAAATGTGGGGAATCCGAGACACTCGAAGAGAACGCATTAAACAGGGCAGTGATGGAAGCCATCCACAGGATCACGAGTGATGATATGGAATTTATGGAAAACTTCCGGCAGAACATCATCCATGTCATCGGGAACTACAGCACCGCAAAAGAGTCTGAGGAATACGAAGAAAAGATAAAAGAAAAGCAGGAAGAGATGGTGGCACTGATCGCAGAGAATGCAAAGACCGGCTCCTACACACCGGAGTTTGATGAACGCTACCGCACCATAGCAGAGGAAATCAATGCCCTAAAAGAGGCACAGAAAACAGCCAGAAACGAGAAACGGATGGCTGACAGCTATGAACAGAGAATCCAAGATATTGACCATTACTTAAGCACAAGCACCTGCCAGATACCGGAGTTCGACAATGACCTTGTGAGACGGCTGATCTCCACCATCAAAGTGGAATCCAGCGAGAAACTGCTGATACAGTTCCAGTCAGGCATAGTCATGGAGCAGGAGATTCGATATGAGTAAGGCTGCGGCAGGAATGGCAGCAAGTAAATAGGAAACGTTGTTCCTGCCAGTTTATGGTAAGAATAAAATGCCCGATGATCCGGGCGTTTTATTGTTGGCATAAAAATAGGAAACAAATGCAGAACAATAGGAACAGAAAAGTGTGCAATAGGGAAATAAACGGAAGAACGATTATAGAAAGAAACACAAGATTGTGTGACAGGAGAGGAGGAGAAAAGCGTATGAATTATGAGCAACTGATAGAAGAACTGAGGGAGGAAATGTTACAGCTTGTAAACACCAAATGTGATGCACTGCTCCAGATGTACCGGAGTGGCGAGGTGCATACAAGTGTGAAAGATACGATCCGGGAAAGCAGCCTTATCACAGTGTCCCCGGCAGAACTGAAAGGGAAAAGACCGCTGGCAGTCCAGTTCGCACCGGGAGAATGGATAGAGACACCTACATGGAGAAAGGTGGCACAAAGGATTTTGCAGACCTGTAATGAACAGCCGGATATCCATGAAAGATTTATGGAAATGTGTGGAAAAGTAGCCGGACGCTGGAGGACGATCCTTGGCAGTTCACCGAAAGAAATGGATGTACCGATAAAGGTGGATGAGGAACTTTATTTTGAGGGAAAATTTGACACCGAGGCGATGTTAAACATGTTAGAGGAAAAAGTGCTGGAACCGGCAGGGGTTGATTACAGCAGCATTAAAATCCGGTATATGGGAAAAGGGCAGGAAGCAGCGAAAAATATAGAGCATGTACCAGAGCAGGATGCTTTGGAGCATGAGGAGCAGGAACAACATGCAACGGTGCAGACAATGTAAAAAATGGATGGAATCAAGACTCCGAGTCTATGACAGGTTTGGAGTTTTTCTTATGTTCCCTTTTCAAATGTAAAAATTGATTGTATAAAAGAAATGGGTAAGTTATAATATAGGTGTGGTCAGATGCCTTTTTGGGGATGACTATATCTGTTACAAAAAGGAGGAAGGCCAGTGAATACAGAATTAAAAAATGCAGTGAAAGCAACAGACAAGGATGCACAGTATGATACGAGTGCAAAGCGTCTGTTAGGGCAGAAGAGCATACTGGCACATATACTGGTAAAAACAGTTGATGAGTTTAAGGGCATGAATCCCAAGGATGTGGTCAACTGCATCGAGGGAACACCACATATCAGTACGGTACCGGTAGAGCCTGGACTCACAAATGCAGCCAGCGAAAAAAATGGTGAAAGACTGGTCGGTTTCAACACAGAAAATGAAGAGATCAATGAAGGTCTGGTAAGATTTGATATCGTTTTTTATGTGCGCATGAAAGATGGATTGTCACAGATTATCATCAATGTAGAAGCACAGAAAGACGAGCCGACGGGATATGAAATCTTAAACCGGGCAATCTTTTATGTGAGCAGACTGATTTCATCACAAAAAGAACGTGATTTTGAGAACTCCAGCTACGATGACATTAAGCGTGTATATTCCATCTGGGTATGTATGAACATGGACGAGAGCAGCATGAGCCATGTGCATCTCACAAAGGAAGATTTGATTGGTTCCTATGAATGGAAGGGAAATCTTGACCTGCTGAATATCATCATGCTTGGACTGGCAAAGAATCTGCCGGAACATGATGAGACGTATGAACTGCACCGTCTGCTGGGAGCATTGTTATCCAAGGAACTTACAATAGATGAAAAACTAAACATAATTGGAAATGAATACGATATTCCTATTGAGGAGAACTTCAGGAAGGATGTGAGCGTTATGTGTAACTTGAGTCAGGGAATAAAAGAAGATGGTATTGCGATTGGAGAGGCAAGAAAAGAAGAAAAAATTATTCTTAATATGCATAACAATGGTTTTACTGTAGAGCAGATTGCTATGGCTACAGATAAAAACGTAGAAGAAGTGAAAGCGATTATTGCAGGGAAGGAACCTGCGCTTGCATAAAGTTATGTAAGAAAAAGAGAGCCTTTAAGTTTAAATAACTTGGAGGCTCCTGTTATATGAAGATTTGGGAAATAATAGATACAGTTAAATTATCTGATGAAAAAATGGGTATATGTGGAAATACGGATGGAGAGTGAATGTGTAAATGAATGAAAAACAATTCTTAAAGACAATGATAGAAACTATAAAATATGATGAAGATATTCAGAACAAAGATGATTTGTTGGGGATTTTAAGATATTCTATAGTTACATTTAGAAAAACCGGTGCATATACCCATGTATCGAATCAGAGGCAGGAATATATGGATTTAAGAGTGCCAATTCCAATGCTGAAAAAAGCAAAGGAATATAAAGATGTTTTTTTTGACTTAGCCAATGATATTTATATTCCAGATGATGACTATGATTTGTATGGAGTTGAGATTAAACCTAAATTGGTAGAGTTGGAAGATGATGGACAAAATGAACATGATGTAGCATTTGATGGAATCAAAGATGTAATTATTCAAGGCATTCGGAATGCAAAGTATACAATCTGGGTAGCGGTTGCGTGGTTTTCTGACCGAGATATCTTTCAGGAATTACTTGCAAAGAAAAAGCAGGGCATAAGTATTAGAATTATTACATCAAATGAAAAATCTAATATGACGTTGATGAGTGAATTGGAAAGTAATTTTGAGGTGGTAAAAGTGCCACTTAAAGGAGCATATTTGTCCAATCGGCTGCATGATAAATTTTGCATTATAGATTTTGAATTTGTAATGCATGGTTCATATAATTGGAGCAAAGCAGCACAGTATAATGATGAAACATTGGCAACTGCTTTGGATAGAGATTTTGTAAAGAAATTTGCGGATGAATTTATGAGACTGTACAATAATCATAATGAGTAGTTTGCTAAAAGCTTTAATTGTATAAATGGCTGGGATCAAGCCTCCAAGTTTGCAACAGATTTGGAGGTTTTCTTCTGTCCATTTGCGAGGAAGGGAAATTCCAAAACATAATCATCTGTGATACAATATATAAAAAATTGAAGTGAAAGTTAAACGATGTAGATGATATACTAGGGTGAGGAGGATTAAGCTATGGCAGAGAGAATTAGAAAACTTACTAATTCAGAAGTTGAGGTTTTGGCGCGTATAATTGCAGATACCATGACGGGAAGTCAGATGAATGAAATTTTTCAGGAATGTGGAGTTCAGGATGTCAGTAATGAAAGTACAAAATGGAAGAGAATTTATTATACATTTTTAGCAAGACAAGAACAGGATGGAGCATCGAATTCATTTCTTAATTTTATAAAAAAGAGTCTGAAACCGGTAAGGTTTATCAGTGGCCAGAATGGTAATTATGATGAGATTTTATTAGAAATTAACAAACCGTTAATGTTAATTGGACTTCAGATGACAAACGAAGGAAAATTGTTAAAGGTTCAGGCAGCAACTACAATTTCAGAAGTTGAAAGAAGAACCAGAAATCTGGTGAGTGAATTACAAAAAAGACATATTCATCAGGATGTAATAAAGTGTTGCAAAGAGGAATATTTACAAGAAAATTATTTTCATGCAGTTTTTGAGGCGGCTAAGAGTTTGTCTGAGAAGGTAAGAGAAAAAACAGGAATGCAGGAGGATGGTTCAAATTTATTTAATAATGCTTTTGCAGTTAATAATCCTCGATTAGCAATAAATTCATTACAGACACCTTCGGAAAAAAATGCTCAAAACGGTCTAAAAGAAATGTTAAATGGGGTTACGCATATGGTAAGGAATGTAACAGCACATGAGTTGAAAATAAAATGGATTGTAAATGAGCAGGATGCAATTGATATATTAACTACAATTTCTTTTTTACATAAACAGTTAGATGAGAGTTTTGTTGTTCCGCAACATATAGCATAGATTTCTTTGAAAAAGAGTAAATGGTCGGAATCAAGCCTCCAAGTCCACAACAGATTTGGAGGTTTTCTTCTGCCCATTTGAGGAAAGTGATTTCCAAAACAAAATGATCTGTGATACAATATATGAAAGAAATTTTGGAAGTATTGGATCATAGAGAAAGAGCAGAGTCAATCGTAAGCTGATCTGGCTTACATCTAAAATACAATGCAATCTTTTTCTATGCAAGGGCAGGAGAGAGTGCATCATGTCAATTTTTTGCGGCCTCATCAGAGAGGAGTGCAACATTTTTCACTCCCAGAGTACAGTGAAAACTCTGGAAAGTGCATCTCAATTACCCTATCGACACACGTTGAGACAGTTGTTCTTTTGTCCCAACTAAAATAAAAGCCGGATGATTACACTAATGTCACGATTGAACTTGATGATGTGGATATAACATCTGCAGAGACTAAGGCAACAACTGTCTTTTTGTTGTTCCAATAAATAAACAAAAGTAGTTTTATCACGCAGAATTTGTTATAATAGAACATATTTGAAAGAGGAAGGGAGAATTTACATGCAGGAATATGTAATGGGAAATGGAGCGATTGCGCTTGGTGCATTGGCGGCAGGTGTCAATCTTGTGTCCGGATATCCGGGAACTCCATCTTCCGAAATTGTGGAAACAATATCCAAGTACCCGCATGACGGGGTGCATTTGGAATGGTCAGTAAATGAGAAGGCAGCGATGGAGGTTGCTGCAAGTGCAGCATATGGTGGCGCACGGACGATGGTCACGATGAAGCAGGTGGGTCTGAATGTGGCAGCCGATCCGCTGATGTCGCTTGCGTACGTGGGCGTAAAGGGCGGTATGGTCGTTGTATCAGCTGATGATCCGGGACCGATTTCTTCCCAAACGGAGCAGGATACAAGACGGTTCGCAGACTTTGCACGTATTCCGGTTTTTGATCCATCTTCCCCGGAAGAAGCATATGAGATGATACAGGACGCATTTGCATATTCGGAGAAATATAAGACACCGGTTCTGTTCCGTCCGACGACACGTGTCTGCCATGCGTATGCGTCGATTGAGAATCCGGTCAACAATGGACCCAAAGCATATGATGGCTTCGTGAAGGATTCAAAGAAATGGGTCATCTTCCCGCGGTTATCATACATGAATCATGCGATGATCGAGCAGCGGAATGTTGAAATCGGAAAAGACTTTTCTACATATAAATGGAATCGTGTGGAAGGCGGAAATTCCAAGAAGGCAGTGATCACGTCAGGAATCAGCTATGCTTATGCAAAGGAATATCTGAAAGACCACACCGATATCAAGCTCATCAAGCTTGCGACTGCGTACCCTCTGCCGGAGGATTTTCTGCTTCAGGCACTCGAGGGCGTGGAGGAACTGCTCTGTGTGGAGGAGTTAAGTCCGTATATTGAAGAACAGATTCTGAAGCTTGCCGGGAAGCACGCGCTCTCCATCAAGGTGTCAGGAAAATTAGATGGAAAAGTGCCGGCAAGTGGCGAGAACAGTTCGAATCTGGTCGCAGATATTTTGAGCGAGTTTCTTGGTACGGAGAAGCTCGTGCGTGGGTATGATGGCAGCGATGCACCATCTCTTCCGATGCGTCCGCCGGTATTGTGTGCGGGATGTCCACATCGCGCATCGTTCTATGCAGTGAAGCAGGCGATGAAGGGAAAGAAAGCGTATTTCTGTGGCGATATCGGATGTTATACACTTGGAAATGCGATGCCGCTTGATATGGTTGACACATGTCTTTGCATGGGCGCCGGAATCACGATGGCACAGGGCTTCCACTGGATTGATGGGGAAGGCACATGCTTCGGATTCGTGGGCGATTCGACATTCTTTGCATCGGGTATGACGGGTGTCGTAAACGCGGTGTACAACAACGCAGATATGATTCTCTGCGTGCTGGATAATTCGACAACGGCGATGACCGGCCATCAACCGCATCCGGGAATCGGACGGAATATGATGGGACAGTTTGTGGATAAGGTAGACATCGCAAAGGTGTTAGAGGGAATCGGCGTGCATAAGATTATAACCGTCAATCCGTTGGATCTTGCTGCGTCGGTGGCTGCTGTGCAGGAATGCGATAAGCTTCCGGGCGTGAAAGCGATTATCTTCAAGTCGCCGTGCATTGCGATTTCCAAGCCGGACGGCAAATGCCGGATATCGGAGCAGTGTATCAACTGTAAGAAATGTATTCGTGAGATCGGCTGTCCGGCACTTATTACCGTAGATGGAAATGTGACGATCGATGAAAACTTATGCACCGGTTGTGGCTTGTGCAGTCAGATCTGCCCGGTTCATGCCATTGGTGACGATACTCAAAAAGGAGGTGCCATATCATGAAGAAAGATATATTGATCTGTGGTGTCGGCGGGCAGGGAACCGTGCTGGCATCCAAAATTATTGCGGCATCTGCGATGGATGAAGGCTCGGCAGTTCATTCGGCAGAGACGATTGGTATGGCACAGAGAGGTGGTTCGGTAACGAGCCATGTGCGTATCGGGGAGGCATATGCACCACTGATTCCACAGGGGGCGGCAGATATGATTCTGGCGTTTGAGCCGGCGGAGGCTGTGCGGAACTTAGGGTATCTGAAAAAGGATGGAATCGTGATCGTGAATCGTGTACCGGTAAAACCGGTGACAGAATCTTTGCAGGATACCGGGTACGACGGCACAGAGATGATTGCATATCTACAGAAGAAATGCAGCTGTATCGTAATCGATGCAGAGAAAATCTGTGCACCGTTTGGCTCGTCGCGATATTTCAATATCGCTATTCTGGGTGTGGCAGTTGGAAGCGGACGGCTTGGCATCAGCAAGGAAACCGTGCTTGCAGAGCTTGAAAAGCGCGTGCCGTCAAAATATGTAGAGACAAACAAAGCGGCATTTTACGCAGGTGTTGAAGTGGGAAGCGGAAAAACGCTGTGATAGAGAAAACGACGTATAATCAGTCGATATCATAAATCATATTTGGAGGAGAAACCAACCATGAAATTAACAGAGTTACAGTTGTCACAGGTAGACACGCAGATTAAGCGTCTGCTCCGGACAGACAGTTATTATGGCAGAATTTATAAAGAAGCAGGAATCACAGGTGTTTCAAGTCAGGAGGAGTTTGAACAGCTTCCGTTCTCCAGCAAGGCAGATCTTCGAAATGCTTATCCGCTTGGAATCCAGGCGGTACCGGATGAGGAGGTGGTACGAATCCATTCTTCGTCCGGAACGACAGGTAAGCCGGTCATCATTCCTTATACAGCAAAGGATGTGGATGACTGGGCGATTATGTTTGCACGCTGCTATGAAACAGCAGGCATCACAAACAAAGATCATATTCAGATTACAGCCGGTTATGGTCTGTGGACGGCGGGAATCGGATTCCAGGCAGGCTGTGAGAAGCTTGGCGCAATGGCAATTCCGATGGGACCGGGGAATACAGACAAGCAGATTCAGATGATGATGGATCTGAAATCGACCGTTCTTACTGCGACATCTTCGTATGCATTGCTTCTGGCGGAGGAAATCAATAAAAGAGGAATCCGCGATCAACTGTATCTGAAGAAAGGCATTTTTGGTTCCGAGCGCTGGAGTGAGAAGATGCGTGAATACATTAAAAGGGAGCTTGGAGTTTCTCTTTATGATATCTATGGCCTGACGGAGATTTACGGACCGGGCATCGGGATCAGCTGTGATGAAAATGCGGGTATGCATTATTGGGATGATTATGTATATATTGAGATTGTTGATCCGAAGACACTTCAGCCGGTTCCGGACGGAGAAGAAGGAGAGGTTGTTATAACAACACTTGTCAAGGAAGGCGCACCGCTTCTGCGATTCCGGACACATGACATCTCTAAAATTATTCCTGGTGAATGTGCATGTGGCAACAAATATCCTCGTCTTGATATAATTAAGGGACGTAGTGATGATATGTTCAAGGTACATGGCGTCAATATGTTCCCGAGTCAGGTAGAAGAAATCCTTGGCATGGTTGATGGTGTATCGAGCGAATATAACATTAACATCGCACATGATGAAGCACATAACCGTGACATCATCATGGTGACTGTTGAGGCGGAAGGCCGTGTGGACTTCGAGCAGACAGGTCAGACGATTAAAAATCTGTTCAAGTCGAAGATGAGTGTCACACCGAAGATCAATGTTGTGCCGGTTGGAACATTACCGCGAACAGAGAAGAAGGCAAAGCGTGTGATCGATCACCGCGAGGTGTAGGGAAAAGTATCTGATTGATAGAAGAGAACAAAGGATTTTTGTTCTCTTCTTTTTTTCCGGAGGAGGCAATTTCGCCCTTGCTTTATTCGGAGGACTATGATAAACTATCTTTCGGTAACAGACAACTGTATTTGACACAAAGACATATGAAAACAAATGTCTGCGGTAAACAAACAATTGTCTTTAATGGAAAAGCATGGAGGAAAAATGGACAGAGCAACCGGTTATTATGTGGTAAGGAGCAAGGCAGTACCGGAGGTGCTTTTGAAGGTGGTGGAAGCCAAGCGGCTTATAGAAACCGAAAAGGTGCGTTCCGTACAGGAGGCTGTGGATGCCGTAGGTATCAGCCGGAGTTCTTTTTATAAGTACAAAGAGGATATTTTTCCGTTCCATGAGGATTCGCAGGGAAGCACCATTACCCTGACGTTCCAGATGGAGGATGAGCCCGGACTGTTGTCGGAGGTTCTGGGGATTGTGGCAAAATACGGAGCCAATATCCTGACCATCCATCAGAGTATTCCCATCAACGGCATGGCATCGCTGACCTTGAGCATTCAGATTTTGCACACCACGCAGGATGTTTCCGGCATGATTGGAGACATGGAGCGGACAAAGGGTGTGCACTATGTAAAAATTCTGGCGAAGGAATAAGATGCAGCAAAAGAATAAAGAAAGCAGAGGAAAAGACATGATTAAAATTGCAGTACTCGGATATGGTACCGTAGGAAGCGGCGTAGTAGAGGTTATCGAGAAGAACAAGGACATGGTAAACAAGAAAGCGGGCGAAGAGCTTTCCATTAAATATATCCTGGACTTAAGAGATTTCCCCGGAGACCCTTACGAAAACAAGGTAGTACATGATTACCAGACCATCGTAAACGACCCGGAAATCCAGATTATCTGCGAAACCATGGGTGGCACCGGTGCTGCGTATGAATTTACCAAACAGGCGTTGCAGGTGGGAAAAAGCGTATGTACATCCAATAAAGAGCTTGTTGCGGCACACGGACCGGAGCTTCTTACCATGGCAAAGGAACATAAATGTAATTATCTGTTCGAGGCCAGTGTGGGCGGCGGTATTCCCATTATCAGACCCTTGAATTACTCCCTGACAGCAGAAAAAATTGAGTCCATTACCGGTATCTTAAACGGTACGACCAACTACATTCTGTCCAAGATGGAAAAAGAAGGAGCGGACTTTGACGCCGTATTAAAGAGAGCACAGGAAAAAGGCTATGCGGAAAGAAATCCCGAGGCCGATGTGGAGGGGTATGATGCCTGCCGCAAGATTGCTATTCTTTCTTCCCTGATGCTGGGTGAAAATGTAGACTACCGCAAGGTTTATACAGAGGGTATTACGAAAATTACCGCAACGGATTTTGCCTATGCAAAGGAAATGGATATGTCCATCAAGCTTCTTGCCATGAGCAAGGAAGTGGGAGATGAAACACTTGCCATGGTGGCGCCGTTTATGATTTCGGCGGATCATCCTCTTCATATGGTAAACGGTGTGTTCAATGCGGTGTTTGTTCACGGCAACATGCTGGGCGATTCTATGTACTACGGCAAGGGAGCAGGAAAGCTTCCCACCGCCAGTGCGGTTGTCTCCGATGTCATCGACTGTGCAAGACATATCGGCAAGGTGATTATGTGCTTCTGGGATGCGACGGATGCCAAACTGATGAACGTAGAAGAGGCGGAAAATAAATTCTTCTTCCGTGTAAAGAGCGGCAACGGAGAAAAGGTAAAGGCTGTATTCGGTGAAGTGAAGTCCGTAAAGCTTTCTGGCATGGACGAGGAAGAGGCATTTGTAACCTCCCTTATGAAGGAAAAAGATTTTACGGAAAAATACGAAAAAATCGCAGACATCTGTGTCGGAAACAGAATCCGTGTAAACGCAGATATGCAATAATAGAAAATGAGGAATATGAGGAGAAAAATGCGAAAATAAAGTCGCAGGAAAGAAAGGTTTGGAAACTATTATGAAAAAAGTTGTAAAATTCGGTGGAAGTTCCTTAGCCAGCGCGGAACAGTTTATTAAGGTCGGCAATATTATCCGGGCAGATAAGGAGCGTGCTTATGTTGTGCCTTCCGCACCCGGCAAAAGATTTTCAAATGACACCAAGGTTACCGATATGCTGTACGGCTGCTATGCATTAGCAGATGAGGATAAGGATTTTTCCAAGGAGCTTGCCGCTATTAAGGCAAGATATCAGGAAATTATCGACGGTCTGCATCTGGAGCTTTCCTTGGAGGAGGAGTTCAAGACCATCGAAAAGAATTTCAAAGCGAAAACCGGAAGAGATTATGCGGCTTCCCGCGGCGAATACTTGAACGGTATTATCATGGCAGACTATTTAGGCTATGAATTCATTGATTCCGCAGAGGTTATTTTCTTTAAGGAAAACGGAGAATTTGATGCGGACCTTACAGACGAAGTGCTTTCCGCAAGACTGGAGGAATGTCCCAATGCGGTCGTTCCCGGATTTTACGGCGCTTACACAGACGGCAGGGTAAAGACCTTTTCCAGAGGCGGTTCCGATATTACCGGTTCCATTGTGGCAAAAGCGGTAAAAGCCGATGTGTATGAAAACTGGACGGATGTTTCCGGTTTCTTAATTGCAGATCCCCGTATTATCAAGGATCCGCAGGTCATTGAAGTTATCACCTACAAGGAACTCCGCGAGCTTGCCTATATGGGCGCAACCGTTCTGCATGAAGATGCCATTTTCCCGGTCCGTCAGCAGGGCATTCCCATCAATATCCGGAATACCAATGCTCCCGCAGATGAAGGTACATGGATTGTGGGCAGCACCTGCCAGAAATCCAAATACATTATCACGGGTATTGCCGGCAAGAAGGGCTTCTGCGCGGTAAATATTGAAAAGGACATGATGAACTCCGAAATCGGTTTCGGCAGAAAGGTTCTGCAGTCCTTTGAAGAAAACGGTATTTCCTTCGAACATGTGCCTTCCGGTATCGATACCCTGACGGTTTTTGTACATCAGGATGAGTTTATGCACAAGGAACAGAAGGTGGTTGCCGGTATTCACAGACTGGCAAATCCGGATTCTATTGATATTGAGTCAGACCTGGCGCTGATTGCGGTCGTGGGACGCGGCATGAAATCCATGCGCGGTACAGCGGGCAGGCTTTTCTCCGCACTGGCGCATGCCAACATCAACATTAAAATGATTGACCAGGGTTCTTCCGAGTTAAACATTATCATCGGTGTGGCAAACGAAGACTTTGAAAATGCCATCCGTGCCATTTATGCGATTTTTGTGGAAACACAGTTATAAACACAGTTTCTTTAGGAACAAAAAAAGAGGCATCGCCCCATGAATGTTCATGTGACGATAGCCTCTTTTTTAGGTGGAACCCGGATTATTTCATGGATTCTTCCTGCTTCTTAATCATTCTACGAACCATTTCACCACCGATGGAACCTGCTTCACGGGAAGTCAGGTCACCGTTGTAACCTTCCTTTAAGTTTACACCTAATTCAGATGCAACTTCGGTTTTGAAACGGTCAAGAGCTGCCTTTGCTGCAGGAACTTCTACTCTATTAGACTTTGAGTTTGCCATAGTTTTTCACCTCCTGATTTTTTTACGGATAAGTGGATGAAAACCACTTATCCCGTTTTTGTGCCGGTCTTAAGTGTGTTTTTATCACTTATCTTGGTCTTAGTATGAGCAGAGTCCGGGAAAATATAATGGTAAGTTTTGCTAATGGGTGAAAACTTTTGCGGATGGTTTTTCTATTTTTTTATATAATAAGAAGAGACACAGAACATTCGGCAGAACCATCACCGCATTGATAAAATCCGTGAAACTCCAGACAATTTCCATGGGCAGAATGGCACCGAAATAAATCATGACAATGTAAATAAGATGGTAGGATTTTACCGCTGTTTTTCCGAAAAAATAAGTGACGCCTTTTTCTCCGAGATAGCACCAGCCGACCAGTGTGGCGAGGGCAAAGGCCATCAGGGAAAGAGAAAGAAAAGCATCCCCATGCGGTAAAAAGGTAAAGGCGGCAGTGGTAAGACCGGCATCACTGTAGGCTGCAGCGCTGCCGGGATGCGCGAGCATGCTGCTGATAATGGTAAATCCGGTGAGTGTGCACATGACGATGGTATCCCAGAAAACAGCGGTCATGGAAACAAGAGCCTGCCGCATGGGATTTTCGGAGGCAGAGGCACCGGCGGCGATGGCGGAGGTACCGATACCGGCTTCGTTGGTAAAAAGTCCCCGGGCAATGCCGAAACGTGCCGCCATAAGAAAGGTACTGCCGCAAAATCCGCCCACAGCGGCTTTTTTCGTGAAAGCAGAGGATAAAATCAGCTGCAGGCTTTCGCCTAAATAACGGTAATTTTTACCCAATAATAAAAGGCAGGCGCCCATATACAGGATACTTAGGGGCGGTACCAGGCGGCTGCAAAAACTGCCGATGCTGCGCATGCCTCCCAAAATCACAAAGCCGCAGAGAACGGCGGCGCCGATGCCGATGACATGCGGAGACAGGTGAAAGGTACTGAAGGCGGCATCCGCCATGGCGGAAGACTGGGTGGTGCAGCCCACACCGAGGGCGGCAAATATCACGCACAGTGCATAGAATTTCCCTAAAAGTTTATTATGTAAGCCGTATTCCATCACATACATGGGACCGCCGCAGAGTTTGCCGGATGCATCTTTTCTGCGGTACAGGCAGCTTAGATAGCATTCACAGTAGGCAGTTGCCATGCCTAAAAGTCCGGTTAAAAAGCACCAGAACAGGGCGCCCGGTCCTCCGAGGGCGATAGCGGTGGAAACGCCCACAATATTGCCGGTGCCAAGAGTGGCTGCAAGGGTGGTGGCAAGAGTGGCAAAGCTGTTAAGACCGTGTCCGGTGTGCGCATCGGATGGCTGTCTGTCCGGTACGGCGGCATTGTTTTCCCGTATGGCATTTTTTTCGGGGCGCAGGGACAGGCGGATGGCCTTTCCGATATATTTCTGGGGAAAAAATTTACAGGAAAAAAACAGATGAGCGGCGGACAATAAAAAAAGAAGCGGTCCGTTCCACAAAAACAGATTGACCTGTTCCAGACAGGCGGTTATATTTTCCATATAGAAATACCTCGTCTTTTGGTTCTGTACTAATATATATAATTTTTTTAGAATTTATTTATAATTTGTATATTGTTTTTCATGAGATATGTGTTATAGTGTATATATAACAAAGAAAGGGAGGAAGACTATGAACATTCAGAAATTTACACAGAAATCTATGGAAGCTGTGGAAGGATGCCAGAAGCTGGCATATGAATACGGTCATCAGGAGATTGAACAGGAACATCTGCTTTACAGCCTTCTGACCATAGAAGACAGCTTGATTTATAAATTGATTGAAAAAATGGAAATCAATGCGCCCCATTTCCAGAACAGGGTGGAGCAGGCACTACAGAAGCGCCCGAAGGTACAGGGCGGCGAGCTCCGTGTGGGAGCGGATTTGAATAAAGTGCTCATCTGCGCAGAGGACGAGGCAAAGAGACTGGGGGACGAATATGTTTCCGTAGAGCATCTTTTCCTGTCCATGATCCAGTATCCCAACAAGGAAATGAAGGCGATTTTTAACGAATACGGCATTACCAGAGAGCGGTTTCTGCAGGCTCTTTCCACTGTAAGGGGCAACCAGAGGGTGGTCAGCGACAATCCGGAGGCTACTTACGACACTCTGACCAAATACGGTCAGGACCTGGTGGAAAAGGCAAGAAGCCAGAAGCTGGATCCCGTTATCGGCAGGGACAATGAAATCCGTAACATTATCCGTATCCTGTCCCGTAAGACAAAGAACAACCCCGTTCTTATCGGTGAACCCGGTGTCGGTAAAACCGCCGTTGTGGAGGGTCTTGCCCAGCGTATCGTAAGAGGCGATGTACCGCAGGGACTGAAGGATAAAAAGATTTTTGCACTGGATATGGGTGCACTGGTTGCAGGTGCCAAGTACCGCGGTGAATTTGAGGAACGTCTGAAAGCCGTTCTGGATGAAGTAAAGAAGAGCGAAGGACAGATTATTCTGTTCATCGATGAATTGCATACCATTGTGGGTGCCGGTAAAACGGACGGCGCCCTGGATGCCGGCAATATGTTAAAGCCTATGCTGGCAAGAGGGGAACTGCACTGTATCGGTGCGACCACACTGGATGAATACCGGCAGTATATTGAAAAGGATGCGGCTCTGGAACGTCGTTTCCAGCCGGTTATGGTAGCGGAGCCTACGGTGGAGGATACCATTTCCATTCTCCGTGGCTTAAAGGAAAGATACGAAGTATACCATGGTGTGAAAATCATGGACAATGCGCTGGTAAGTGCGGCAGTGCTTTCCAATCGTTATATCACGGACAGATTTCTGCCGGATAAAGCGATTGACCTTGTGGATGAAGCCTGTGCGCTGATTAAAACAGAGCTGGACTCCATGCCCACCGAACTGGATGAATTACAGCGTAAGATTACCCAGCTTGAAATTGAGGAAACCGCGCTGAAGAAAGAAGATGACAGGTTAAGCCAGGAAAGACTGGCAGAATTGCAGAAGGAACTGGCAGAGCTTAAGGAAGATTTTGCCGGCAAGAAAGCCCAGTGGGACAATGAAAAGGCTTCCGTTGACAAGCTTTCCAAGCTGCGTGAGGAGATTGATGCGACCAACAGTGAAATCCAGATTGCACAGCGGGAAGGAAATCTGGAAAAGGCAGCCGAGTTATCCTACGGCAAGCTTCCTTCCCTGAAAAAGCAGCTGGAAATCGAAGAGGAAAATGTAAAAGGCAAGGGTATGTCTTTGGTGCATGAATGTGTATCCGAGGACGAGATTGCCCGCATTATTTCCCGGTGGACGGGTATTCCGGTAGCGAAGCTGACGGAAAGTGAAAGAAATAAAACCCTTCATCTGGATGATGAGCTGCACAAACGTGTGGTAGGTCAGGATGAAGCGGTTACCAAAGTGGCAGAAGCCATCATGCGTTCCAAAGCCGGTATCAAAGACCCCGGCAAGCCGATTGGCTCCTTCCTTTTCTTGGGACCTACCGGTGTCGGTAAAACAGAGCTTGCCAAGACACTTGCACAGGCGTTGTTTGATGACGAGACCAATATGGTGCGTATCGATATGAGTGAGTATATGGAGAAATATTCCGTATCCAGACTGATCGGAGCGCCTCCCGGATACGTTGGCTATGAAGAGGGCGGTCAGCTTACCGAAGCTGTCCGCAGAAAACCCTATTCGGTCGTTCTTTTTGATGAAATTGAAAAGGCGCATCCGGATGTATTTAACGTACTGTTACAGGTGCTGGATGACGGACGTATTACGGACTCCCAGGGCAGAACGGTTGACTTCAAGAATACCATTCTCATTATGACCTCCAATATCGGTGCCCAGTACCTGTTAGACGGCATCAACGAAGACGGCACCATTAAGCCCGAAGCAGAGCAGATGGTAATGGAAGATCTGCGTGCCCACTTCAGACCGGAGTTTTTGAACCGTCTGGACGAGACCATTCTCTTCAAGCCTCTTACCAAGGACAATATCAAGGGCATTGTTTCCCTGATTATTGCCGGATTGAACCGGAGACTGTCCGACAGAGAGCTTACCGTAAAACTGACGCCCGAAGCAGAGCAGTTTGTGGTAGACCATGCTTACGACCCGGTTTACGGCGCACGGCCTCTGAAGCGTTACATCCAGAAGTATGTGGAAACCCTGTCCGCTAAGCTGATTCTGGCTGACGGAGTGGAAGAGGGTGACACCATCCTGATCGAAGTAAAGGACGATACTCTTTCCGCAAGAGTGGAGAAAGGCAACAAATAAAAAGACCTTCAAATTTAATAATTAGGTTCTCGGAAAATCCGGTGACATTTCGTCACCGGATTTTTTTAGCAGATACTGTTCGGAACACTGTTATAAGGAGAAATGTTTATAAAATAAAAGCGGTTGTACAGAATGAAAATAAAAGATATAATAAAGTTAGGTAGAATGTTCTGCACGAAGTGCGAAAGTGCTTGGAAATTTGCAGGTAGGTTTGCAGGTAATGGAAAGGCATGGTGATGGAATGCTGACAAATACAATGAGGAAAGAACTGGTGGATGGCCTGTTAGGAATATTTTCCGATAATATTTTACAAATTATCCTTTATGGCTCGGTAGCAAGAGAAGACAATACATCAGAAAGTGATGTGGATATTGCCATTGTGATTAAAGAAGATATGGATGACAGGACAAGGGAAAAATTTATCATATGGTCAGCGGATATGGACCTTCGCTACGACAGAGTTTTTTCCATAGTGGATATTCAGGAAAAAAATCTTGAAAAATGGGGAAGCATACTTCCGTTTTATAAGAATGTGCAGAAGGAGGGGATTGTTCTTTGGAAGGCAGCTTAAAGGAACTGGCAGGCTATCGGATGGAAAGAGCCAATGAAATGCTTGAGGCCGCAAAAAAGAATTTGGAAATAGGTCAATATAAAACTTCTCTTAATCGTTCTTACTATGCAATTTTTCATGCAATGAGGGCTGCCAATATTTTGAAAGGCTTTGATTCGTCCAAACATTCCGGTGTAATTGCCTATTTCAACAGAGAGTATTTGAAAAGCGGAATTTTAGAAAAAAGTTTGTCTGTGATAATAAAAAACAGTGCATTTCTCAGAGAAAAATCGGATTATGATGACTTTTTTATTGCAAGCAGGAAAGATGCGGAAAAGCAATTAGAAGATGCGAATGCTTTTGTTATGGTGATTGAACAATTTTTGAAATGTAATTTATAATAGAAAATTAAGAAAATGTAAGGAGAGATACCTATGATACCCAACGATCCGGTTATGTTATTAAGTTTTATCAACCTGAAACTGCGGGACTTCTATGGCAGTCTGGATGCCCTCTGCGAGGACCTGGATGTGGACAGAAAATCCATAGAGGAGAAGCTGGAGGGGATTGATTACCGGTATGATGCCGGCAAAAATCAATTTGTGTAAAATAAACAGATAATGACAGGCATGTTAAAATCATGTCGTATAAGACAAGCGGAAGCAGACATATACTCACACTAAGGAACAGCATAAACAGGGTGGCAGCTTTCATGAAAAAAGAGGAAGTGCACTTGATTTTGTGTATTCTTATCAGTATGGGAATGTGTCTGCTTCTTGTTTTTTGCGGACAGCATATAAAAAGGGCGGAGCTGACAGCCCGGGCAATGGAAAATGCGGGCATGGGAAAAAGAGAAAACGATGAGGAAGCGGAAGCTACGGAGATAAAAAAGATAGCGCTTACCTTTGATGACGGCCCGCACCCGGTGTATACCCCGAAACTGTTGGACGGATTACAGAAAAGAGGCGTAAAAGCCACTTTTTTTGTGACCGGGGAAAATGCCGAAGCCAACCCGGATATCATAAAAAGGATGCAGGAAGACGGACATTTAATCGGAAACCATACATACAGCCATATCCAGCTTACTTGCAGCAACCGCGACACATTTAAGAAGGAACTCATTAAAACCAATGAAGTGATTAAAGAGATTGCGGACGTGGATGTTGTTTATGTGCGCCCGCCCTACGGTTCCTGGGATAAAAAATTTGAAAAAGAACTAAATATGTTTCCGGTTCTTTGGAATGTGGATCCGCTTGACTGGTGTACGAACGATGCGGACAAAATTGCAAGGCGTATCCTGAAAGATGCAGAAGAGGGAGATATCATCCTGATGCACGACTATTACGCAACATCTGTTACAGCAGCACTGCAAGTGGTGGATGTTCTGCAGGCGGAAGGCTTTACCTTTGTCACCGTGGAAGAAATACTGTTCGACTGAAAACGAGAGCAGGTACGGAAGTGAAATGGGTACAGGAGAGAAAAAATGATGCCAGTACCCAAAAGAAATTCAAGTCTCCCGCAGAAAGCTTTGCGGGTAGACATATTTCCCAAAGAAAGGTATAATTCATGGAAGAAAGCTCCCATGGAAGGAAAATACCATTCGCGGAGGGCCACCGGAGGCAGTTATGGATTTATTTGAATATATGAGACAAAATAATATGGAGAAGGAGTCTCCGTTAGCGGCAAGGCTTCGTCCCACGACGCTGGACGAAGTGGTGGGACAGCAGCACATTATCGGCAAAGATACCCTGCTGTACCGTGCCATCAAAGCGGACAAGTTAAGCTCCCTTATTTTTTACGGCCCGCCCGGAACCGGCAAGACCACGCTGGCAAAGGTGATTGCCGGTACGACCAGTGCGGATTTTATGCAGATTAATGCGACGGTAGCCGGGAAAAAAGACATGGAAGACGTGGTGGAAAAAGCAAAGAACAACCAGGGAATGTATGGGAAAAAGACCATTCTGTTCATTGACGAAATTCACCGCTTTAACAAAGGGCAGCAGGACTATCTGCTTCCGTTCGTGGAGGACGGCACCCTGATTTTAATCGGCGCCACGACGGAAAATCCGTATTTTGAGGTAAACGGCGCTCTGATTTCCCGCTCGCTGGTGTTTGAGCTGAAACCCCTGAGCCGGGAAGACATTAAGACTTTGTTAAACAGAGCCGTTTATGATAAGGACAAGGGAATGGGCTCCTACGATGCTGTGATTGAAGAGGATGCGCTGGAGTTTTTGGCGGAGCTTTCCGGCGGAGATGCCAGACATGCCCTGAATGCCATTGAGCTTGGTATTATGACCACCAACCGGAGTGAGGACGGCAAAATCCACATTACCCTGCAGGTGGCGCAGGAATGCATCCAAAAACGGGTTATGCGTTACGATAAAACCGGGGACAATCATTACGATACCATTTCGGCATTCATTAAAAGCATGCGGGGTTCGGACCCGGATGCGGCGGTGTATTATCTGGCGCGTATGCTGTACGCCGGAGAAAGTGTAACGTTCATTGCCAGAAGAATGATGATTTGCGCTTCGGAGGATGTGGGAAACGCGGACCCGCAGGCTCTGCAGGTGGCAGTCAGTGCGTCTCTGGCAGTGGAGAGAGTCGGCATGCCGGAGGCACAGATTATTTTATCCCAGGCGGCAGCCTACATTGCCACGGCGCCGAAGAGCAATGCGGCAAACAACGCCATTGCGGAAGCCATGCAGACAGTGGAACAGACGGGAAATCTGGCAATTCCTGTGCATTTGCAGGATGCCCATTACAAAGGAGCGGCAAAATTGGGACACGGAACCGGCTATAAATATGCCCATGATTATAAAAACAATTATGTGAAGCAGCAGTATCTGCCCTATGAGTTAAACGGCAAAGAATTTTACCGTCCGTCGGGCAACGGCTACGAAGTAAAAATCAGGGAACACATGAAACGCATCAAAAAAGAGGCGGAAGAGCAGGAATAAAAGCCGGGAAGCAGAAAAGCAAGAGACCAAAAGAAAAGCAAGAACCGGCAAAAGAAGCGGAAGAGCAGGAGTAAGAATGAAACGGGAAAAAGCCAAAATATTAGACAATAAGATTTTTTTGTACCTTACGGAATTCTTTTCGGGAATGTCCGTTATGGCGGTAGAGCTGGGAGCCAGCAGATTGCTGGCGCCGTATTTCAGTTCCTCCCAGATTGTCTGGACTATTGTTATCGGCACCATTATGATAGCCATGGCGCTTGGCAACATCTACGGCGGCAAGAGTGCGGATAAAAATCCCAACCCGGACAAGCTTTACGGCAGAATTATCATTTCCGCCATATGGATTGCCTTAATTCCGGTTGTGGGCAAATACATTATTTTAGGTGTTTCGGCACTGCTCATTTTTACAGTAAACAGCAACTTCTTAATTATTGCAGCGTTTGCGGCATGTATGCTGATTTTCGTATTTCCGCTGTTTCTTTTAGGAACGGTAACGCCTTCCCTGGCAAAATATTCCGTGGAAAATCTGGAAGAAAGCGGTAAGGTCATCGGTACACTGGGAGCCTACAATACCATTGGCAGCATCATCGGTACATTTGTGCCGACCTTCATTACCATTCCGGCAGTGGGAACCTCCTTTACATTCCTAATCTTTTCGGGCATACTGCTGGTACTTTCCGGTATTTATTTTATCAGTGCACGGAGGGGTGCCAGGCGCCTGATTGTTTCGGGAATACTGCTTGTGTTATGCTGCGTCCTGGGACATTCCCAGTCCTTTGCTTTCTGGGAAAATGACCTTACCTATGAAGGAGAGTCTATTTATAACTACCTGCAGGTAAAGGAAAATAACAGAAGTGTGATTTTGTCCACCAATGTTCTGTTCGGTGTACAAGTCCGTTTATATGAAAGAGGACGGACTTACAGGCATGTATTACGACTATGCCATGGCGGCACCGCTGATGGTGGAGGACAAAGAGCTTTCCGATATGAATGTGCTTATCCTGGGGATGGGAACCGGCACTTATGCCACGCAGTGTAAAAAGTACTATGGGGATATGTCTATAGAAGGTGTGGAAATTGACGGGAAAATCACGAACCTGTCCCGCCGGTACTTTGCACTGCCCGACAGCGTAAAGGTTACTACCTACGATGGCAGGGCATACCTCAACGCGGACAAGGAAACCTATGATGTGATTATGGTGGATGCCTATCAGGATATTACCATTCCTTTCCAGATGTCGTCAGTAGAGTTTTTTACTCTTGTGAAAGAGCATCTGAACGAAAACGGTGTGATGGTGGTCAACATGAATATGCGGGGAACGGAGGAAGGAAGCATCAATGAATATCTGTCGGATACCATTGCTTCGGTATTCAGCACCGTAAAGACCGTGGATGTAAACGGCAGTACCAACAGAGAGCTTTTTGCTTCCGACAATGAAGAGATTCTCGATGTTTTGAAAAAGAACACGGAAAAGCTTACAAGTGAGGACCTGAAACGGCTCATGGACTATGTTTCTCTGGGCATGGAAGATTACCGGGCGGGCGATTACCTGATGACGGACGACAAAGCACCGGTAGAGCTTCTGGGCATGCGTGTGATTGACAGCCTCATTCAGGAGGAGGTCAGCTACTACAAAGACATTTATAAAGAGCAGGGCATAGAGGGACTTCTGAATAATTTATAGAACAGGCAAAAAAAAGCTGCTCGCCACATAGATGGGTGTACAGCTTTTTTGAACAAAGTTAAAACAGGGAAGCTGCCAGGTACTGGTAGATTTCCTGATTTTTTTTCTGCCAGTTGTCACAGATGGAGGCGGCGATTTCTTCCGTGGGAACGGAGAGCGTCAGCTCCATTAAATTGTTTCCTTTTTCCTTGGCAATTAGATGGGCGGCATATTCGCCGTTTACGGATTTATAGTAATCGCCCTGAATGGAAACCTCGTCCCGAAGCTCCAGTTCTTTTTCGGACAGATAATTGTCGATATCCTTTTTGATGGCATCGCTGACACGGTTTTCGAAGAAACGGAGCGTTTCCAGTCCTTCGTCCGTGATGTCTAACAGCGTACGGTTCCGGACTGTTTTGGCGGTTACCAGACCGGTATCAATCAGCTCCGCCATTACCTGCTGCAGGGTAAAAAAGTTGGTGTATTCCTTTTCCTGGATGAAATCCGTAATCTGGTTGCGGGTGAGAGGAAAAGTCACACGGTTTAACATATAAAGTACAATCAATTTATATAAAGTCAAAGGATCCTGCGTCATATATGCGATTTCATTCCTTTCCTGAAAGGCAGACGGGAACGTGCCTCATCTGCAGATAAAAATTTATTTTTCATAGTACTTTCCCTGGAAACTCTGCCGCTCCCGCATGGTGCGGTGCAGCGTGTTTAATACATCTCTTTTCTGAAGGCTCCAGAGCGGAGCAATCAAATCCTTTCTGGCGCCGTCCCCCGTTACCCGGTGAACCACCGTTTCCGGGGAAAGAAGCTCCAGATTTCTAATCAGTATATTCATATATTCTTCCTTGGGAAGAACGGTAAAACCGGGGAGTTCTCCCTTCGTGTACATATCTCCCAAAGCAGTGTTTTTCAAAATATGCAGTAACTGAAATTTTATCCCGAAAGGGGAAAAGGCATTCAGGTACCGGGTGGTGGCATACATATCCTCAGCCGTTTCAAAGGGCAGTCCCAAAATCACATGGACAATGACCGGCAGGGAGAGCGCCTGCAGATTTGCCATGGCTTCTTCAAAAACAGGAAGAGGGTAGCCTCTGCGGATAAAAGCGGCGGTGTGTTCATGCATGGTCTGCAGTCCCAGCTCTATCCAGATAAATTTCCCGGGGAAGCGTTCCTTTAGCTCAGCAAGCAGTGAGAGCACTTCGGGGCCGAGACAGTCTGGTCTTGTGGCAACGGAAATGCCGGCAACCTCCGGCAGGATAAGGGCAGCCGTGTAGATTTCCCGCAGATAAGAAACAGGCCCATAGGTATTGGTGTAGGCCTGAAAATACGCAACAAATCTGCTGCCGGTATATTTCCTGTGAAGGATGTCGCTGCCTTCCCGGAGCTGTGCCTCTATGCAAGAGGCGGTAGCGGAAACCGCAAAGTCCCCGCTGCCGCCCACACTGCAGAAAATACAACCGCCGCTTCCGGTGCGTCCGTCCCGGTTGGGACAGGACAGACCGGCATCCAGAGCAACTTTATAACATTTTTCGCCTAAGGTTTTCTGAAAATAGGCATTTAAGGAATAGTACGGCTTGTCAAGCCAGTAATCCGGTACTTGGTACATAGTTTTCTTTCTGAACATGTCTGCCGCAAAAGGCAGGCTCGGCAAAATTAGTTGTGGATGTGGGATTTAACGGCTTCGGCAACCGCATCCGCTACCTGGGGCATAAAGGCTTCCGGCATGATGTTGTCGTCGGAAAGCTCGTCCTCGGGAACTAAAGATGCAATGGCATTGGCAGCCGCAAGCTTCATTTCTTCGGTAATCTGGGTAGCGCGGCCTTCTAAAGCGCCCTTGAAGATGCCGGGGAACGCTACTACATTGTTGACCTGGTTGGGGAAATCGCTGCGTCCGGTTCCCACAACGCGGGCGCCAGCTTTCTTGGCAAGGTCCGGCATGATTTCGGGAACGGGATTTGCCATGGCAAACAAAATGGCGTCCTTATTCATGGAAGCAACCATTTCTTCCGTTACAATGCCGGGAGCGGAAACACCGACAAAGATATCGGCGCCCTTCATGGCATCGGCAAGAGAACCGGTTTCGTTCTTCGGGTTGGTAACCTCCGTCATTTTCTGCTGCATCCAGTTTAAGCCTTCGGTATCCCTGGAAACGATACCCACCTTGTCACACATGACAATATAGGGGAAGCCGTAGGTCAGAAGCAGCTTGGTGATTGCCACACCGGCGCTTCCGGCACCGTTTACGACCACTTTACAGTCTTCTTTTTTCTTGCCCACTACCTTTAAGGCATTGATGATGCCGGCAAGTACCACAATCGCGGTGCCGTGCTGGTCGTCGTGGAATACGGGAATGTCCAGGGTTGCTTTTAATCTTTCTTCAATTTCAAAGCAGCGGGGAGCACTGATGTCCTCTAAGTTGATGCCGCCGAAGCCGGGAGCTAAATAGGTAACGACCTTGATGATTTCTTCGGTATCCTGGGTGTCAAGGCAGATGGGAACGGCATTGATGCCGCCGAATTCCTTGAAAAGCACCGCTTTGCCTTCCATAACGGGCATGGCGGCGTAGGGACCGATATTGCCGAGTCCCAAAACGGCGCTGCCGTCGGAAACAACGGCTACGGTGTTGGCTTTCATGGTATATTTATAAGCGGCTTCTTTATCCTGTGCAATCACCTTACAGGGCTCTGCAACGCCGGGAGTATAGGCAAGTGCCAAATCCTCGCGGGATTTTACAGGGGTCTTACTTACGGTTTCCAATTTTCCATTCCATTCTTCATGGAGCTTCAGTGCTTTTTCTGCAAGTGTCATGACTTTTCCTCATTTCTTTTTATTTTGAAAATAATTTACGAAAAATATGTACGGGAAAATCCCGAAGTCTTTTCTATCATAGTATATTTTGCAGGGAAAGACAAGTTACCGGGAGGAATTTTTCCACTCGTAATATTCGTGCACCAGACTGCGATAGCCCAGCGCCTTGATTTCCTCATAGCGCACCCGGTAGTTGCCCTTGTAGTGACGACCGGTTTTTAAGAAGCGCACATAGGACAGCAGGTAGGCGTCCAGCTTTGCCAGTCCGTCCGTGCAGGTAAGAACCGGGAAAAACCAGCGGCTCCAGGTAAAACGGTCTTCTTCGGCTTCGTCAAAATATTTCCGGTTGAAGGTTTTTAATAAAATGCGGGCGCTTTCTTCAAAGGTAAGCGGTGTATTCTTGCCGTTGTTTTTCTGCCTGCGGTAAAGAAGGTGCGCCTTTCTTTTGATTTTGTTTTTCATTTTCCGTAAGGCGGCTTCGGATAAATCCACCTTTCCACCGGGCATTCTTTTTTCGGGACAGTCCGTGCCCTGAATAGAAAAGCCTAAGAATTCAAAGGCTTCGCCGGGATTGGTGACGGAAAGCTTGTCAGGATTTAAGGAAAGCCCTTTTTCTTCTATGAACTTTGTGGCTGTTTCCCGATAGGAAAGCAACTCCTCCGGGGAGTCAGCCAAAATCAGGATATCGTCCGAATAGCGGAAATAGGGGATGCCTCTTTCCGTAAAATAATTGTCTGAAGAAAGCAGATACACATCGGCAAAAAACGCGGAAGTGGGGGTGCCCGCCATGGCGCCTCTTTCTTCCGTAATCAGTCGGCCGTGCTCGTAAGCTTCGTTTGCCGTAAGCATCCGTTCAAAAAAGGAATACAGAAAAGGGTCATCCGCAAGGATTTCCTTCAGTACGTGTAGAAGGGAGGAAACCGGCATGGAATTAAAATAGTTGCGGATGTCCATTTTTAAGACGTATTTTCCGGAAAGCCCGGGAACGGACAGAATATGGGAAACAGCATCCTTCACCGTGATGTTTTTCCGGAAAGAATAGCAGGCGGGACTTAAACAGGCATCATAACGGGACAACAGATGCCCCAAAAGCTTCAACACCATGGACTCTTTTTCCGGGAAAGAGTAGACCACGCGTTTTTTGCCTGTATTGCTTTTGTTCACACTTAATTTAACCGGCACGGACAAAGAAAAATCCGGTGACAGGATGCGGTCGGTAACGGAACGGTACTGTTCTTCTTCCACGAATTTTGTCCAGTACCGGGCATCCTTACGGGATAAATGCTGTTTCTCTTTTTTATAGGAAAGAAATTCGTCCCAGACCTCCTTTTTCCCCAGAAGGGGAAGGAGACCGGACACCTCCTGCTTATTTGGCTGCAAAACGGTTCCCCTTTCTTCAGGCATAAAACTTTCTTCAGGCATAAAAAAAGAAAGAGAAAAAAGCTTTGAAAATTAAGCTATGCTTAATTATACGGGATTTGAACAGAAGCCGGCTGCCTGCAAAGTCATAACAAGGCCGCTGCTTAATCCGCCGCAGGCGCAAAAATGCATTTCTCTTTCTTTTCTGGCAATATAAATTTTACAGATACTGATGAAGTCTGTTTACGATGTAATCCATTCTGTTTTCAAACGCAGCAACAAAATTGATTAAGGTGAAGCCGTTTGCTTCGGAAAGCTCGCGGGAGCGTTTGTAAGCAGCGGAAACACAGGTGTTGTGGGACACAATCATAATGATAAGCTTAGGATTGCGCGCCTCATCATAGATCACATAGGAATAAGGCATGTAGGTATCCAGGCCGCCGAATGCGGTGGCACTCACTTCCCGTTCCACGGTATACTGCGGAAACTCTTTCGCAAGTACGGCATCTAATTTTTCTTCCACCATGGCATTTCTCAAATGCTCATAGCCGGGCAGCATGCCGTCGTTACCTTTTTTCTTAAAAAGACTGTCTAAAAAGCCCATCTGATGTCCTCCCCGGGTAATTACTGTCGTTTTTGTAATGGTAGCATAAATAAGAAGAAATCGCAATGGTTCACCCTTGCAAAAGCGGAAAGATTGTGATATTTTGTGATGAAGGACGGAGAAAAGAAGCCGGCATGTGCGCCGGATGGGGACGGTGCAAAATATAGTAAAATTATTAAAGAAAACAATTGACAACCGCATCTGGGTGTGGTACTATACATAAGCATGTGAGTGCAACAATCAAGCAGAGTATCCACTCTCACCTTACAGCAGAGGCTCGTAAGCGTTAACAGTTCGGTACCCCCAAGGGGCATGGCATCAGAGATGACATTGTGCGGATTATGAGTGGATAGCAAAGCTATTCACTTTTTTTATTATGGAGGATACGACCATTAGCGAATTGATGATTAACGAACAGATCAGAGACAAAGAAGTACGTCTGATTGGCGAAAATGGCGAACAGCTCGGCGTGATGTCCGCAAGGGAAGCACAGAAGCTGGCTGAGGAAGCAGGACTGGATTTAGTTAAGATTGCTCCCACCGCAAAACCGCCCGTATGCAAGATTGTCGATTATGGAAAGTTCAGATACGAACAGGCCAGAAAAGAAAAAGAAGCCAAGAAAAAGCAGAAAGTCATCGATGTAAAGGAAATCAGACTTTCCCCCAACATTGACACCAACGATCTGAACACCAAAGTCAATGCGGCAAAGAAGTTCCTGACCAAAGGAGATAAGGTAAAGGTTACCTTAAGGTTCAGAGGACGTGAAATGGCGCACATGAACAGCAGCAAGCACATTTTAGATGATTTTGCTGCAAGCCTTTCCGATGTAGCGGTTGTGGAAAAAGCACCCAAGGTAGAAGGCAGAAGTATGACAATGTTTTTAACTGAGAAGCGTAGTTAAGCTTGTGAAGTTAAAATAGAGAGAAAGAATGAAAGTTTAGGAGGAATTTGTTATGCCCAAAATGAAGACAAGCAGAGCAGCAGCGAAGCGTTTTAAAGTGACAGGAACAGGTAAATTAAAGAGAAGCAAAGCTTATAAGCGCCATATCTTAACCAAGAAATCCACCAAGAGAAAACGTAATCTGAGACAGGCTGCTATGACAGATGCAACCAATGTTAAGAATATGAAGAAGATTTTACCCTATTTATAATCGGTAAGGAGGAGAATGAGACATGGCAAGAATTAAAGGTGGCTTAAACGCCAAGAAAAAACACAATAGAGTATTAAAGCTTGCAAAAGGTTACAGAGGAGCAAGAAGCAACCAGTACAGAGTAGCTAAGCAGTCTGTTATGCGTGCACTGACCAGCTCCTATGCAGGCAGAAAAGAAAGAAAGCGCCAGTTCAGACAGCTCTGGATTGCACGTATCAATGCAGCAGCAAGAATGAACGGTCTTTCCTACAGCAGATTTATGTACGGCTTAAAGCTTGCAGGCGTAGATATGAACAGAAAGATGCTTGCTGAGATGGCTGTAAACGATGCAGACGGTTTCAAGACCCTTGCAGAGCTTGCAAAGAGCAAAATTGCCTAAGTATTTACGGACGGAAAGTCATATACGCAAAGAGCAAAAGATACTCCCCGGAAGATTTCGGGGAGTTTTCCTTTTCACGGAAAAGAATTTCCAATCAGAATATTTTGTAATATAGAAAAAAACTTTACAATTCTTTAAGAAAAATTCCCTTTATTAAACAAATGGAGTGTAGTATAATGTTTTGAAGTAAGAAAAGACAGAATGGAGGAGTATCATGAGTTTAGTACCTTATGTCATAGAGCAGACAGGAAGGGGAGAAAGATCTTACGATATTTATTCCCGCCTTTTAAAAGAAAGAATTATCTTCCTCGGAGAAGAAGTAAATGAAGTAACCGCAAGCCTTGTAGTGGCACAGCTTCTGTTTCTGGAGGCAGAGGATCCGGAGAAGGATATCAACCTTTATATCAACAGCCCCGGTGGTTCCGTAACCGCAGGTATGGCAATCTACGATACCATGCAGTATATCAAGTGCGATGTTTCCACCATCTGCATCGGTATGGCGGCCAGCATGGGTGCATTCCTGCTTGCAGGCGGCGCAAAGGGCAAGAGAATGGCTCTTCCCAATGCCGAGATTATGATTCACCAGCCTTTGGGCGGTGCGCAGGGTCAGGCTACCGAAATTGAAATTGCGGCAAAGCATATTTTACAGACCAAGGAAAAGTTAAACAAGATTTTAGCAGCCAACACCGGCAAGCCTTACGATATCATTGCGGCAGACACCGAAAGAGACAACTGGAAGACTGCGCAGGAAGCTATGGAGTACGGCCTGATTGACAAGGTTATCACCTCCCATGTAGCGGAAGAGAAATAAGGCAAAAAATATAGGAAAGAGTAGAGATTGAAGTTATGGCAGGAAAAAATTCCGGCAGTGATGTCAGATGTTCTTTTTGCAACAAATCCCAGGATCAGGTTAAAAAAATGATAGCCGGTCCCGCAGGCGTATACATTTGTGACGAATGTATTGAAATCTGCAGCGATATTCTCGAAGAAGAATTCGATCAGGATACAGAGGACAACGCAGAAGCAACACCTGATTTTAAATTACTGAAGCCCAGGGAAATCAAACAGTTTCTGGATGAATATGTTATCGGTCAGGAGGTAGCCAAGAAGGTGCTCTCCGTTGCCGTGTACAATCATTACAAGCGTGTAACCGCCAAGAAAGAACCGGATGATGTGGAGCTTCAGAAGAGCAATATCATCATGATTGGTCCCACCGGTTCTGGCAAGACCTATCTGGCGCAGACACTGGCAAAGGTTATCAATGTTCCGTTTGCCATTGCGGATGCCACAACGCTGACAGAGGCAGGTTACGTGGGCGAGGATGTGGAAAACATTCTCTTAAAGCTGATTCAGGCAGCCGATTACGATGTGGAGCGTGCACAGTACGGTATTATTTACATTGATGAAATTGATAAGATTACCAAGAAAAGCGAAAATGTATCCATTACCCGTGATGTTTCCGGTGAAGGCGTACAGCAGGCGCTGTTAAAGATTATTGAAGGAACCGTGGCAAGCGTACCCCCTCAGGGCGGCAGAAAGCATCCCCATCAGGAGCTGATTCAGATTGACACATCCAACATTCTCTTTATCTGCGGCGGTGCATTTGACGGTCTGGATAAGATTGTGGAAACGAGATTAAACCGCAAGACCATCGGTTTCAATGCGGAAATTTCTGAGAAATCCGGTCTGGAAATCGGAGAAATCTTAGGAGAGGTTACCCCGCAGGATTTGATGAAGTTTGGTCTTATCCCCGAGTTTATCGGACGTGTGCCCATCAATGTGGCACTGGAGGGACTGGATAAAGCAGCCTTAATCCGTATTCTTACCGAGCCGAAGAACGCTCTGATTAAGCAGTACCAGAGATTGTTTGAGATGGATGACGTAAAGCTTACCTTTGAAAAGGACGCTGTTGATGCTATTGCGGAGCTGGCACTGGAAAGAAAGACCGGAGCAAGAGGTCTGCGTTCCATTATGGAAAATACCATGATGGATGTCATGTACCGTATTCCTTCCGATGATACGATTGAAGAGGTTATCATCACAAAGGGTGCCGTCAAGGGCGAAAGCAAACCGTTGGTTGTAAGGAAAGAAGCAGCCGTAAAACAGGCAAGATAATATCAGCGCCGCACCAGATAACAGTGCGGCGTTTTCTACTATTGAGGGAGAAAAAAGTATGGTTATAAAAAATGTGAGTCTGGAGACCGTGTGCGGTATTACCAGTAAGCTGCCGGACAGTAAATACCCGGAGGTGGCCTTCGCCGGAAAGAGTAACGTGGGAAAATCCTCCCTGATAAATGCCCTGATGAACCGGAAATCCCTGGCAAGGACAAGCGCCCAGCCCGGAAAGACCCAGACCATCAATTTCTATAATATAAACGATGCGCTTTATTTTGTGGATTTGCCCGGATACGGCTATGCCAATGCCAGTGAAGAGGTGAAGGCAAAATGGGGCAAGATGATTGAAGACTATCTGCATAAGTCTAAGAAGCTGAAGGCAGTGTTTTTACTGATTGATATCCGACATGCACCGGGCAACAACGACTGTATCATGTATGACTGGATTGTAAAACAGGGTTATGAACCCATTATCATTGCCACCAAGCTGGACAAGATTAAGAGAAGCCAGATTGCAAAACAGGTGAAACTAATCCGTGAAACCCTGAAAATGAAAAGTGAAACCATTATCATTCCCTTTTCTGCGGAGACAAAACAGGGGAGGGATGAGATTTATACAGTGATAGATTCCTATATCACAGAGGAGACGGTATGAATACTTCCGCAAAAAAATATCTGAAAGCAGTCATAAATCTGATTGTAGCGGCAATTATTGTATTGTTGACGGTTTTGCTGCTGCCGCGTGTGCTGGTATTTTTCATGCCTTTCGTCATAGGCTGGATTATCGCCTGGATAGCGGCGCCGTTAGTCAGCTTTTTTGAAAAGAAGCTGAAGGTGAGGCGGAAAGCCGGCAGTGTGTTTGTCATAGTGGTGGTTATCGGACTGGTGGTGCTGGCAGGCTATCTTGTCGGCTCAAAGCTTATCCGTGAAGGCATCCGTTTTGTAGAGGACCTGCCGGAAATGTGGGCGTCCACACAGGGTGACCTGGACAGAATTGCGAAGAAGTTCAGCATTGTTTGTGAAAAGCTGCCGGTTGATGTGCAGAACACCATGAACAATTTCGGCAGCCAGATTTCGAATACGGTGGCAGCGGCAATCGGAAAATTAAGCAGCCCAACCATTGCGGCTGTGGGCAATTTTGCCAAACAGCTTCCCAGCATTATCATCGGCATCATCATGTGCCTGCTTTCTTCTTATTTTTTTGTGGCGGAGAGAGACCGGTTCCGGAGTTCCGTTGCCAAATACCTGCCGGAAAGCTTTGTGGGGCGTTTCCGGCTGATTAAGCAGAGTCTGATTAAGGCAGTGGGCGGTTATTTCAAGGCGCAGATTAAAATCGAAATCTGGATTTATCTGCTGCTTGTAACGGGTTTTTTCATCCTGCAGGTGGATTATGCCCTGTTAATTGCGCTGGGCATTGCATTCTTGGATTTCCTGCCATTTTTCGGTACCGGCACGGTAATGGTGCCCTGGGCGGTTGTGAAATTCTTAAATGCGGAATATCCCATGACCATAGGGCTTCTGCTTCTATGGGGTGTCAGCCAGCTGGTGCGGCAGATTATCCAGCCTAAGATTGTAGGCGACTCCGTGGGTATGCCTCCCATTCCAACCCTGTTTTTACTCTATATCGGGTACAAGGGTGCCGGAGTGTTTGGTATGATTGTGGCAGTTCCCATCGGTCTGATTTTGTGGACCATGTACGAAGAGGGACTGTTTGACACCACCAAGAACAGCATTCAGATACTGGTGGCGGGCATCAACAGCTTCCGCAGGCTGACCCCGGAGGACAAAGCATTTATTTCTTCCTATGAAGAAGAGTGCGAACGGGAAATCAACAGCGAACTGAAGGAACAGGAAGCCGAAGCACAGGCAGAAGCGGGAAGCGCAGAGGCAGGACAGGAAGCCGTAGGAGCAGAACTGAAAGCGGCGGAAGAAAGAGAACAAAATGAGCGGGCAGGAAAAACAAAGAAGAAATTTTAAGTTTATTCTCCAGTACGAAGGTACCCGTTATCAGGGCTGGCAGAAGCAGGAAAGTACGGAAAATACCATACAGGGGAAGTTAGAAGCACTGCTTTCCAAAATGTGCGGAGAAAAAGTGGAAATACAGGGCAGCGGCAGGACGGATGCGGGAGTGCATGCGTACGGTCAGGTAGCCAATGCCAAAATGCATACGGACAAAACCCCGGCAGAGGTACAGGCATACATGAACCGGTACCTGCCGGAGGATATCGGCGTAATCAGCGCCGAAGAGGTGGACGACCGGTTTCACAGCAGGCTTCTTGCCAAGGGGAAAACCTATTGTTACCGCATTATCAACAGTGACATTCCCCATGTATTTGACCGGAAAACCGCCTGTGTTTATCCGGCGCCCTTAAATAAAAGGGCAATGGAAGAAGCTGCTTCCTATCTTTGCGGCACCCATGATTTCGCAGCGTTTACTTCCGCAAAGAAAAGTAAAAAATCTACCATAAGAAATATAGAGGAAATCCGTATCGAAAAGGAAGGGGATATCTGGTCCTTTTATTTTTCGGGGGACGGCTTTTTATTCCACATGGTCCGGATTTTGATGGGAACCCTGCTTCTTGCGGGCACGGGCGAAATAGAGCCGGAGGAGGTAAAACGCATCCTGCGCTCCGGAAAAAGAGAAAATGCCGGGCCACTGGTTCCGGCGCTGGGACTTTCTCTGATTGAGGTAAGATATTCATGATAAAAAGAAAATATATGAAATTGCTTTTTGCGCTGTATCTTCTGGTGCTCTTAAAGGTAATCGTATTCAAATACCCTCTGGGCATACTTAGGGAGATAGCGGGCACATGGAGCAAAGAAGTGCTCTGGGAAGGACTTTCCGGAGCTAATTTTGTACTTTTTCGTACCATAAAAATGTATATACGCCACTGGAACAACAGAGGTCTGAACAGCTTTGGAAATTTAGTGGGCAATGTGGTTACTTTTATTCCTCTGGGCTATTTTCTGCCGAGACTCTGGAAGCCCATGCGTCATGTGCTTTTCTGCCTCTTTACCGGGCTTATCTTTATCTGCGGGATAGAGCTTTTCCAGTTAATCAGCGCTTTCGGTGTCTTTGATGTAGACGATATTCTGCTAAACGGCATGGGTGTTCTGGGGGGATTTCTGGTGTTCCGGGCAGCGGAAAAAATTTTTTTGAAAAATTTGCAGTAAAATAAAAACATACGGGATATTCCATATGTGACAACAAGGGTAAGGTCAAGACCATGGACAAGGGACAAGCCGAGAAAACGATAGAGGCTTACGGCGCCATGCTCTACAAAATCGCACTGGTCCGGTTAAAAAATACGGATGATGCGGAGGATGTGGTGCAGGAGGTCTTCTGTCAGTACATTAAATCAGATAAAACATTTGATAGCGACGAGCATGAGAAGGCTTGGCTTATTAAGGTTACCCTGAACGCCTGCAAGCGGTTTTATCGTCTTGCCTGGAACCGTCACAAAGGAGAAATCTCCGAAGAGGATTTTCTGAAAATCGAAGCAGACAGCGGACATCCGGAAACGGAGTGCCTGCAAAAGGAAACGGAGCGGAAAATCCTGCAGGCGGTTTTGGAACTGCCGCTTAAATATCGAGATGTGATTCACCTATTCTATTACGAAGAAATGTCTGTCAAAGAGATTGCCGAAGTACTTCACAGACAGGAATCTACGGTTACATCCCAGCTCACAAGAGCACGAGGCATTTTGAAGAAGAATTTAGGGGAGGAATATCAGTTTGAAGAGTTTTAAGAAAGAATACCGGCAGGCTATGGATGCCATACAGACACCGCAGTTTGAACCGGAAAAAATGAAAAAAGCAGAAAAACGGTATAAGAAGGCCGTTATCCGCCAGTGGGTTACCGTAGCGGCATCGGCAGCAGTCCTGCTCGTACTGTGCTCCGCCGGCTCACAGGCGGCTAAAAATTACAGTAAAAGCTTTATCTTTGCCGATGAAAACGGGTTTCGTACGGCGGATGAGCAGACGGCACTCGAACGGTCTGCGTCATCGGATGACGAAGAGGCTATGATAGGAACCTTGTCGGAGCAGGCAGCGGAGTATGACGGGGACGCCCCGGAAATTACGGACGGCGCGGACATGGAAATCGATACGGTGCAGTACAATTCGAGAAAGGATCTGTTAGCAGCGGGCATTACCTGCAGTCTGCCGGACAGATATCTGTTCGGAGAGATTACCAGGGAGCGTTACTATGTGGTGAGCGATGATTACCTGATGGTCAATATTGAAAGCGGCGACAAAACCTTTTATATGGACCAGTCCTATTTCGGAAACAGTTCGGGGCATGCCACCAGTACGGTTTACGGAGAGAAGCTTACCAACAAGAGAAATTACGTCACCAAAGACGGCTATCTGTATGTGGTAGCGGATACACCGGGGGCGGAGGACTCCCCGAACGGTATCCATGCTGCAATTTCCGTAGGCGACTACGAGCTGATTGTGGATTTCTACGGTTACAGTGAAAAAGAAGCGTTTGAGATATTGGACCATCTGGATCTGAGTGTTTACCAGTAATGGCAGCTTAGGAGGAATTATGAATTACATTTTGGTGTATAACAACAGTACCGGTGTATTGAAAAGCTTAAAACCTTTGTTTTCCATGGAGGAATATGGGCTGATAGAAGTAAAGAGTTTTCAGGAAATGAAGTGGCAGGTGCGCACGGAAAACGTGAGACTGCTGATTACGGATATAGAGCTTACGGACGAGGACGGCATAGAAGCCATCCGGCAGATCCGCCGCTGCAGCACCATTCCGGTGATTGTGCTTTCCAAAAACGACAGCGAATGGATGAAGGTGGAGGCACTCAATGCCGGAGCGGACGACTACGTGGTATACCCCTGCAATCCGCTGGAGTTGATTGCACGTATCAAATCCCAGTTAAGAAGATATCTGCAGTTATCCAATATCTCCGAAAACTTAGAGAATATTTACCGGGTGGACGGTCTTGTGATAGACGATGTCAGCAGAAAGGTATTTGTGGACGATAAGGAAGTCAGGCTGACGCCCATCGAATACAAAATCTTAAAGCTTTTAGTGCTGAAAAAGGGAAAGGTGCTTTCCGTGGAGGAAATTTACGAGTCCATCTGGCATCTGAGAGCCGTTGGTGCGGACAATACCATTGCCGTGCACATCCGGCACATCCGGGAAAAGATAGAAGCAAATCCCAAGGAGCCCAAGTACGTGAAGGTCGTATGGGGCACCGGTTATAAAGTAGGCTGAAACAGCAAAGTCCCCGTAGAAAACGGGGACTTTTTTGAATTCAACTGCGGAATTTGATTTCGCCGGTAGCGGCGTCCATACTTTCGATAACCGCAAGGGACTCCAGCCGGATGCCCTTTTCCCGAATGAGCTTTCCTCCCTGCTGGAAGCCTTTTTCCACGGCAATACCGACACCCTCTAAGGTGGCGCCTGCCTCGTTGATCAAATCAATCAGTCCCATCACGGCGCAGCCGTTGGCAAGGAAGTCATCGATAATCAGTACATGGTCATCCGCGGACAGGAACTTTTTGGAAACAATAATATCGTAAACTCTCTTGTGGGTGAAGGACTCCACCTTGGAGGTATACAGATCGCCGTCAATATTGACGCTCTGGGATTTCTTGGCAAAGACTACGGGAACGTGAAAGCTCTGCGCCACGATACAGGCAATGCCGATACCGGAAGCCTCAATGGTAAGAATTTTATTGATGGGCTTATCCGCAAACAGACGTTTGAACTCCTTTCCCATTTCGTTAAACAGTTCCACATCCATCTGGTGGTTTAGAAAGCTGTCCACCTTTAAAACATTTCCTTCTTTTACAACACCATCTTTACGAATACGTTCTTCTAAAAGTTTCATGGTCTTATATACAGCCGGACACCGGCTCCTCCTTATGAAAATGTAATCTGAAATTCTTATCTGTATGGTAGCATATCCCGTCATAAATTGCCATAAAAAATTAGTAAGAAGCGGATGATGTTAAAAAAAGAAGAAATGTGTTTGCAAAAAGAATAATATCAGTATATAATAGCGAAGTAATTGTTAACAAAATTGCTGAAAGCAAAATGGAGGAACATTATGAAAAAAATGAAAAAGGTACTCAGTCTGGTACTTGCCGGCGTAATGGCACTGATGCTTGTTGCCTGCGGTAGCACAGACACAGCCGGCGGTTCCGCAAACGAAAGCGGTGCGGAAGTAAACGCAAACGTATCCAACATCAAAATCGGTGCGGTTATGTTGGGCGACGAAACCGAAGGCTACACCAAAGCACACATGGACGGTATCAAAGCGGCAGCAGCGGCACTTGGTATTCCCGACAGCCAGATTGTCTGGAAGTACAAGGTAAAAGAAGACTCCGGATGTTATGATGCGGCAGTCGACCTGGTAGCACAGGGCTGCAACCTGATTATTTCCAACAGCTACGGTCATCAGACCTACATGGTACAGGCAGCGGAGGAATATCCCGATGTTACCTTTATTGCCATGACCGGTGACTTCGCAGCAATCTGCGGACTGTCCAATTTCAAAAACGCATTTACCGCAGTTTACGAATCCCGTTATGTATCCGGTGTGGTTGCCGGCATGAAGTTAAAAGAACTTCTGGATGACGGTACCGTTACCGCAGAAAACATGCCGAACAGCTTTGATGCGGACGGCAACGTAAAGATTGGTTATGTCGGTGCATTCAACTATGCGGAAGTTGTTTCCGGTTACACCGCCTTCTATCTTGGCGTAAAGAGCATTGTTCCCAATGTAGTAATGGAAGTTATGTATACCAACTCCTGGTTTGATATTGATAAAGAAGGTGCGGCAGCAGAAGCACTTGTTGCAAACGGCAGCGTAATCGTATGCCAGCATGCCGACTCCACCGGTGCTCCCGCAGCCGTACAGAAGCTGCAGGACAACGGCACCGTATGCTACTCCGTAGGTTACAACATCGATATGCTGGAAACAGCACCTACCGCAGCATTAACCTCTGCAACCAACAACTGGTCCGCATACTACAAGCATGCATTTGAAACCTTTATGAACGGCGGCAAAATCGAGTCCGACTGGGCAAAGGGATATTCCGATGATGCGGTAGCCATTACGACACTTGGACCTTCCTGCGCAGAAGGAACCGCTGAAAAGGTAGCAGAAGTAGAAGAAGCTTTAAGAAACGGCAGCATGCATGTATTCGATACCTCAACTTTCACTGTTGGCGGCGAAACCGTTACATCCGCTCCTGTTGACCTTTCCTTCATGGACTGGTCTACCATGACCGCTATTTACCAGGGTGAAACCGTAGAAGCCATTGAAAACGGTTATTTCGCAGAGTCCACCTTCCGGAGTGCTCCTTACTTTGCACTTCGTATCGACGGCATCACAGAGGATGCAGACCCTGTTCAGTAAAGAAAGTTAAATTTATACAGCACATCAAAGAGGACCACAAAACGTCCTCTTTTGTGCTTTTCAGAGAACACATTTCCACATGTATTTTGTGAAAAACACAAGGTATGTAATAGAAAAAAGAAAGGTATGGTATTTGTATGGAGTGCGCCATCAAACTGAAAAACGTAACCAAAACCTTTGGCAGCGTTGTGGCAAATAAGGACGTATCCTTAGAGATACGAAAGGGAGAAATTTTAGCGCTGCTCGGGGAAAACGGCAGCGGTAAGACCACTCTGCTTAATATGATTGCAGGTATTTACTACCCGGATTCCGGCGAAGTGTTAGTGAACGGAAAACCGGTGGAAATCCGTTCCCCCAAGGATGCGTACCGGCTGGGCATCGGTATGATTCATCAGCATTTCAAGCTGATTGATGTTTTCACGGCAACGGAAAATATTGCCCTGGGACTGGAAAAAAATGAAAAGTTTGACTTAAAGGAAGTCCGCAAAAAAGCGCAGGCAATCTGTGAGAAATATCACTTTGACATGGATTTCGACCAGAAGGTTTATTCCATGAGCGTATCCCAGAAGCAGACCCTGGAAATCATCAAGGTGTTATACCGCGGTGCGGACATTCTGATTCTGGACGAGCCTACGGCGGTGCTTACCCCGCAGGAAACGCAGAAGTTGTTTGAAGTCATGCGCAACATGAAAAAGGACGGCAAAGCGGTGGTAATCATTACTCACAAGCTTCATGAGGTGCTGGACATTTCCGACAGGGTAAGCATCCTTCGGAAAGGAGAATATGTGGGCACCGTGGAAACCAAGGAAGCCTCCGAAGCCCTGCTTACCGAAATGATGGTGGGTCATAAGGTCGAACTGAATATCAAGAGAGAAGAACCGAAGAATCCCAGGAAGCGTCTGGAGGTCAGACATCTTTCCGTCCGGAACGAAGAAGGTATCGAAGTCTTGAAAGATATTTCTTTCGATGCCTACGGCGGAGAAATCCTGGGTATTGCCGGCGTCTCCGGCAACGGACAGAAGGAGCTTCTGGAGGCCATTGCCGGCCTGCAGCCTGCACAGGAAGGCAGCAGCGTACAGTTTTATAATAAGGAAGAAACCGACAAGCCTATGGAGATTATCGGAAAAAATCCGAGAGTCATCCGCAATGCCGGCATCCATATGTCCTTCGTGCCGGAGGACAGACTGGGCATGGGACTGGTCGGTTCCATGGGTATGACGGGAAACATGCTCTTAAAGAGTTATGAAAGCGGTAAGGGTCTTTTCATCAACAGGAAAGGCCCGAAGGATTTAGCGGAACAGATAAAGGAAGAATTAGGGGTTGTGACACCGGATATCAATGTGCCGGTATCCAGACTATCCGGCGGCAATGTACAGAAGGTTTTAGTCGGACGTGAAATTGCGGCGGCGCCCATTGTCCTGATGACGGCTTATGCGGTAAGAGGTCTGGACATCAACACTTCCTATACAATATACGACCTGCTGAATAAACAGAAGGAAAAAGGCGTGGCGGTTATTTATGTGGGAGAGGATCTGGATGTGCTTCTGGAACTTTGCGACAGAATTATGGTGCTCTGCTCCGGTCAGGTCAACGGTATTGTGGACGGCAGAACGGCAACCAAAGAGCAGGTGGGTCTGCTTATGACCAGATTACAGAAAAAGGAAGGTGAACGCAGTGAGTAATGTACAGGTGAAAGAACCTTTTGTCAGAATGGTAAAGCGTGACCATGCCTCCATGGGCCGCAAAATCACGGTCAGAATTCTTGCCGTTTTACTGGCACTCATTCTGGATGCCCTGTTTATCTTTTTTGTAACAGGGTTAAATCCTTTTGCCGTTTACGGCGTTATGTTCAAGGGTACCTTCGGCTCCTCCATCCGCTTTTCCTGGGCGATGCGAGATCTTGTTACCCTGCTGTTGATCGGTGTGGCGCTTGCACCGGCATTCAAAATGAAATTCTGGAACATCGGTGCGGAAGGCCAGGTGCTTATGGGCGGCCTGATGACGGCACTGGTTATGGTAAACTTCGGCAATACCCTGCCGGCACCCGTATTAATGCTTCTGATGCTTCTGTCCAGTATTGTGGCAGGCGGTATCTGGGGGCTCGTTCCCGCTTTCTTCAAAGCAAAGTGGAAGACCAACGAAACCCTGTTTACCCTGATGATGAACTATGTGGCAACCAGTATTGTGGCATGTGCGGTGAATGTCCTGAGAGGACAGGCTTCCAGCTTAGGTAAGCTCAACATGTCCACCCATGCGGGATGGTTTCCAAGGCTCTGGGGACAGACCTACAACACCAATATCATTGTGGTGGTAATTCTCACATTTGTGATGTTTTTATACCTGAAATACACGAAGCAGGGCTATGAAATCAGCGTTGTGGGCGCTTCCGAAAATACGGCAAGATATGCCGGCATCAACGTGGGAAAAGTAATGATGCGTACCATGGTGATTTCCGGTGCGCTCTGCGGACTTTGCGGATTCCTTTTAGTAGCTGGAAGAGACCAGACCATTTCCACCCAGACGGCGGGCGGCAACGGCTTTACCGCCATTATCGTGGCATGGCTTGCCAAGTTCAATACCTTTTACATGGCACTGATTTCCTTCCTTCTGATTTTCTTACAGAAGGGTGCGGGAGAAATCGCTTCCGCGTACGGCTTAAACGACTATGCCGCGGACATTATTACCGGCATCATTTTATTCTGCATTTTAGGCAGCGAATTCTTTATCAATTATAAAATGATTTTCCGTTCCGGAAAGGAGGGCAAAAAAGATGAGTAATTTAATTGCATGGATTATCAGGGCAATTCCCTTCGGAACCATCATTATGTACGGAGCCATGGGCGAAATCGTAACGGAGAAATCCGGCAACTTAAACTTGGGCGTTCCGGGCATTATGTACTTAGGCGGCTTTGCCGGTTTTGCCAGCGCCTTCCTTTATGAAAACAATGCCGCAAATCCAAACAGGTTTATCTGTATTCTGATTTCCCTTGTATGCGCGGTTTTAGCTTCCATGCTGGGCGGTCTGATTTACAGCTTTTTAACCATTACCTTAAGAGCCAACCAGAACGTAACCGGTCTGGCGCTTACCACCTTTGGCATGGGCGTGGCAAACTTCTTCGGTGTATTTATCTTAAACGGCAAGAGCTATACGGCGGCTCCTCTGGCAAACAGTGCGTATACCGCTAAAATCCCGCTGCTTTCCTCCAAACTCGGGGTAGTCAGCGAAGTGCTTTTCAGCTACGGCTTTCTGGCATACCTTGCCATTGTGCTGGCAATCGTTTTATCCTATTTCTTAAATAAGACAAGAGTGGGACTGAACCTGCGTGCCGTCGGCGAAAATCCTGCCACGGCGGATGCGGCGGGCATCAACGTTACCAGATACAAATATCTGGCAACCTGCATTGGCGCGGGCATTTCCGGTATCGGCGGTCTTTACTATGTACTGGATTACAACCGTGGCATCTGGGCTACCACGGAGCAGATTGAAGCTCTTGGCTGGCTGGCGGTGGCGCTGGTAATCTTTACCACCTGGAAGCCGCTTAATGCTATCTGGGGCGCCTATCTTTTCGGCGTGCTGTACTGGCTGTACCAGTTCTTGCCCAGCCTGCTCGGCATCACCGTGGCAAGCCACATTACGGATTTAATCCAGATGGTGCCCTATGTGGTTACCATTGTGGTTCTGATAGTCATCAGCTTAAAGAGCAAAAAGGAAAACCAGCCGCCCGAACATCTGGGACTTTCTTATTTCCGTGAGGAACGATAACTTGCGTTTCGGCGCATTTTATATTATACTATCTGTATTCTGATGAAAATTACTTTGCAGCTGCGGCACTGACAGGCAGGCTGCGGATTATGAAAGGATTGAATTACTATGGCATTGATGGAACAATGGAGAAAGACGGCATACGATGAAACCTTAGGCAAGCCGGCTTTACAGAAACTGTGGAACGAATATTTTATGAAGGAAAGAGACATTTACGCGGAGCTCTTAAAGAACCCGGATGAAGTTGTGACCGGCACCGTAAAAGAGCTGGCAGAAAAGTACGGCGTGGATATCATGACCATGACCGGTTTCTTGGACGGCATCAACGACAGCTTAAAGGAAGCAAACCCTCTGGACGAGCTGGAAGAGGACACCGTTGTAAATCTCGGCTTTGACAAAGAGCTTCTTTACAAGAACATGGTTGCCGCAGAAGCTGACTGGCTGTACAATCTGGAAGCATGGAACGACATTTTTGACGAAGCCACCAGAAAGGCTCTTTACAAGGAGCAGAAGGCTTCCTCGACCATTCACAAGGCACCCAAGATCTATCCCAACGACCCCTGCCCCTGCGGCAGCGGCAAGAAGTACAAAAAATGCTGCGGCAGAAACAAATAGGACAGGAAACAGACAGCCTTAAAAAACAAAACAGAAAATGAATAAATAAGACAAATTTCAGCCATACTAAGTCTGACCATACAAAAAAGGAGGACTTACTATGGCTGAATTATTATGCAGAGTGGAAAATTGTACCTATAATCAGGACTGTCTGTGCTGTAAGGGCGATATCAGTGTGGGCGGCGAGCATGCTTGCAGAGAGGATGAGACCTGTTGTGAAAGCTTCCGGGAAAAAGGAAGTACCATGACAAGCTCTCTTTCCCATCCTTCCGCTACCATCACCATCGACTGCGAAGCCGTGAAGTGTGTTTACAACGAAGATTATAAGTGCTGTGCAGAACATGTGGACATCAAGGGCTGCGGAGCCTGTGACTGTAAGGAGACCGCATGCGCTACCTTCAGAGAGCAGTAAAGAGAAAAAATTGCAGACCCACCGGGTCTGCATTTACATAGAAAGATGTTTTTTAAAAAAAGTTGCCAAGTGAGCAGGAATTGACTATAATTTGAAGACAGATAGAAAAAGTAGGTTTGTTTGGGGACAGTGGACTTGATGAGGGAAAAAAAAGCAAAGCTATTAAAATGGATTCCTTTTTTTACAATGCTTGCGATTCTGCTTGCGGGATACACAATATTGATCTTTCAGATTTCCAAAGATAAGAACAGGGAAGTCTGCATTGAGGTGGATAATGCCGTCGACAGGGACGAAACGGTCGGTGTGGAAATGCACATTGTAAAAAGCTGGGACGATAAAAGAAAATACGGCTGGGACAGCAGCGGCGCCCAGTATGACGGCACTATTGTCAACAAGAGCAATTATACGCTGCGGGACTGGCGGATTGTTCTTCTGATGCCGGGAAAGAGCCACATTGACAGCTCCTGGAACGGCACATACACTTACGAAGGCAACGACATTGTCTACATACCCGATGACAGCATCGGCATGAATGTGCTGCCGGCACATGAGAGCAATACCTTCGGCATGGTCATGTACTCCCATGGTCTGATGAATATTTACCGGTTTCAGGTCATAGGCTATCTGGACAAGCAGCTGACGGATTATCCTCTTTTTTATGTGATGCTGTGTATGACGGCGGTTTTTCTTGCGATGATTATCGGGAATATGGTCGTCGTGCTGCGAATGCGGAAGTTAGAGCAACGCAGGATTATGGATGAAAAGATTATTATCGATACCCTGCAGATGCTGGCGAAACTGATTGATGCCAAGGATTCCTACACCAACGGACATTCGGACAGAGTGGCGGAGTATGCGGTGCTCTTAGCAAAGGAAATGCATATGAAGTCCGATGATATCCGTTTCATGCGGTACATGGGACTTATGCATGACTGCGGTAAAATGGGTATTCCCGACAGCGTTTTAAATAAGCCGGACAAGCTGACACCGGAGGAAATGGATATTATCCGTTCCCATACGGTACTGGGCGGTAAGATTGTGGAAAACTTTACCGCCATGCCCGGCGTCCGGGAGTGCGCCCTGTACCATCACGAGCGCTACGACGGCAAGGGCTACCCGGAGGGACTTAAGGGTGAGGAAATTCCTCTGTTAGCGCGTATTATCTGCGTGGCGGATTCCTTTGATGCCATGAACAGTGACAGATGCTACCGGAAGCGCCTGAAGAAAGCGGTAATCCTGGAGGAATTGAAAAAGAATGCAGGCACCCAGTTTGACCCGCAGATAGCTAAGCTGATGGTCAAGCTGATAGAAGAGGGGAAAGTCAGGTGCGATGAATAAAAGACAGGAGGTATCCAATGCCTAATTTTACCCAAAAGGCAATTAAAGAGTCCTTTATTAAATTATTGAATGATAAACCTTTGCACCAGATTACGGTGAAGGATATCGTGGAGGACTGCGGAGTCAACCGTAATACCTTTTACTATCACTTTACGGACATTCCTACCCTGCTGCAGGAAATCATTATAGAAGAGGCCGGACGTATCATGGAAGAGTATCCGACCATCGATTCCATGGAACAATGCCTGGATGTGGCTATTTCCTTTGCCATGCAGAATAAAAGGGCGGTTTTACATATTTATCATTCTGCCAACCGTGATATCTACGAGCAATATCTGATGGATGTGTGCAACCACGTGGTGACCGCTTATGTGAATACGGTTTTAGAAGATAAAGTCATTTCCGGAAAGGACAAGGAAATAATTGTCCGTTTTTATAAATGCGAATGCTTCGGTCAGATTATGGACTGGATGAACCAGGAAATGAAAGAGGATATCAGGGAGCCTTTCAGGCGTCTCTGCGAGCTGCGCAGGGGTATGGTGGATGAGATGATTTCCCGTTGTGTGACGGATGCGGCGGCTAAATAAGGAAACAGAAAATAAAAGACAAAGGAATTTAGGCATTTCGGAAGAAATGTCTATTTTTTTTACATTCTTTCCGGAACAACCCAAATTTATACATTGCAGAGGGCAAGCCTGAAAATTTAACAGTGCCGTTTTTATGACCATTTTAAGAAGGAACATCCTGCATTATACTGCCTATATCAAAAGAGATGAGGAGGTGTTTTGTATGCGTTCTGTAAATTCCTTAAAAACAGCGAAAATCGCTTACATCGGCATATCGGTTTTATTTTGTGTTTTAGGTATTTTACTGATTATATTTCCGGGTATCTCCGAAAAGGTGATCGGTATTCTCTGCGGTATCCTGATGATTTTGTTCGGTGTTGTGAAAATCCTGGGTTATTTTTCCAAGGACCTGTACCGTTTGGCGTTCCAGTATGATTTAGCCTTTGGTATCCTGACGATTATCTTAGGTATCATGCTTTTTAAGAATCCCTCCAACCTGATGAATTTTATCTGTGTGATTTTGGGGATTGCGGTGCTTTCGGACGGTCTGTTCAAGATGCAGATGTCCCTGGATGCCAAAAGATTCGGCATCAGGGAATGGTGGCTCATTTTTGCATTTGCCGTCATTGCCGCAGCATTTGGCATTGTACTGATTCTAAAACCTGCCGTCAGTGCATCCTTCCTGACCGTGCTTTTGGGCATCTGCCTGCTACTGGAGGGCATCTTAAATATCAGCACAGCCATTACGGCAGTAAAAATTATACGCTATCAGCAGCCGGATATTATTGACTGAGTGATAAATGTAAGACAGAAAGTGAGGAGTAAAACATGCGTTTCTCAAGAGCGGTGGTAAAGCACCGTGTGGCAATCGTAATCATAACGGTGCTTCTGCTCATTCCTTCCGTACTGGGAATGGCCGGCACCAGAATTAACTATGATATGCTCAATTATCTGCCCGGGGATATGGACACGGTAATCGGACAGAATGAACTTTTGGATGACTTTGGAAAGGGAGCGTTTTCCCTGCTCATTGTGGAAGATATGACCCCGAAGGAGGTTTCCGCCCTGAAGGAAAAAATCGAGGGCGTGGAGCATGTGGAGTCCGTTATCTGGTATGATTCCTTGATGGATGTTTCCGTTCCCATGGAGCTTCTTCCCGATAAGATTTACAACGAATTTAATACCTCGGATGCTACCATGATGGCGGTTTTCTTTGACAGCGCCACATCGGCGGATGTGACCATGGATGCCATAAGGGAAATCCGGAGCATCGCCGGAAAGCAGTGTTTTGTATCCGGTATGTCCGCTCTGGTTACGGACTTAAAAGATTTGTGTGAAAAAGAAGAGCCCATTTATGTGGGCATCGCCGTAGCCCTTGCCTGTGTGGCAATGATCGTTCTTTTGGACAGCTTCCTGGTACCGTTTGTATTCTTAGCCAGCATCGGCGCCATGATTTTAATAAACCTCGGCAGCAACTATTTCTTTGGAGAGATTTCCTACATAACCAAAGCGCTGTCGGCGGTCCTGCAGCTGGCCGTTATCATGGACTATTCCATTTTCCTGTGGCACAGCTACAACGAGCAGATTACCCATTATGATGACCATAAGCAGGCGATGGCGGCTGCCATTCACGAAACCCTGGTTTCCGTTGTGGGCAGCTCCTTAACCACCGTAGCAGGCTTCATTGCCCTCTGCTTTATGTCCTTTACCCTGGGCCGTGACCTGGGCATTGTTATGGCGAAGGGTGTATTGTTCGGCGTTATCGGCTGTGTAACGGTGCTTCCGTCCCTGATTTTGATGCTGGATAAGCCGCTGCAGAAAACAAAGCACAAGAGCCTCATTCCCAATATGGATAAGGCGGCGGGCGGCATCGTGAAGATTTTCCCGGTATTTTTGATTATCTTTGTCATTCTGATGCCCATTGCCATTTACGGCAACAACAAGACCAACGACGAAGTGTATTACGACATGGGCCAGTGCCTGCCGGAGGATATGGAGTATGTCATTGCCAATACGAAGCTTTCCGAAGAGTTTGACATTGCTTCCACCCATATGGTCCTGGTAGATGCATCCGTATCTCCCAAGAATGTCCGCTCTATGACAAAGGAAATGGAAGAGGTGCCCGGTATTAAATATGTGCTGGGACTGGAAAGCGTGGTAGGCGCCCAGGTGCCGGAGGAAATGCTGCCGGACAGTATTGTCAGTATCTTAAAGAGTGACAAGTGGGAGCTGCTTCTGATTAACTCCGAGTACAAGGTAGCAAGTGATGAAGTGAACGAACAGATTGACTCCCTGAATACCATATTAAAGAAGTACGACCCCACCGGCATGTTAATCGGCGAGGCGCCCTGTATGAAGGATATGATTGAAACCACAAACCATGACTTCCAGGTCGTCAATGCGGTTTCCATCGTTGCCATCTTTATCATTATTTTAATCGTGGAAAAGAGTATTTCCCTGCCGGTTATCCTGATTGCGGTTATCGAGCTTGCCGTATTCATCAACTTAGGGTTGGCGCACTTTATGGGTCAGTCGCTGCCGTTTATCGCACCTATCTGTATCAGCACCATCCAGTTAGGTGCAACCGTAGACTATGCGATTTTGATGACCACCCGTTACAAAGCGGAAAGATTATCCGGAAAGACCAGGAAGCAGGCTGTTTCCACAGCGCTGGCTACGGCAATTCCTTCCATTATTGTCAGTGGTATGGGACTGTTCTCCGCCACCTTCGGCGTAGCGGTTTATTCCGATATCGATATTATCAGCTCCATGTGTATGCTGATGGCAAGAGGCGCCATTATCAGTATGCTCTGCGTTATCTTTATTCTGCCGGCACTGCTGATGCTCTGTGAAAAGGTAGTTCTGGCTACGACACTTGGTATGAAGTTAAACAAAAAGGAGGAAACATCATTATGAAAAAAATGTGGGTAAAATCCCTTGGAATCGTTTTAACGGCTGCACTGCTGGCAGGCAGTGTGGGAGCCGGTGTTATATGCCGCCGGCAATAAAGGCACGGAAACTGCCATAGAAACAGAAAGCGAAGAAAGCACGGAACCGGATACTTCTTCCCTTGATAAATTAGTGGAGGACGTCAAGGACGCTTCCGTATCCGACCTCATCCGAAAGGTAGAAGAGGACGGCAAAATCAGTAAGGATGAAACCGTTTACGTCATTGCCGGAGCAGACGGCAAGGCATCCCGCATCATTGTCAGCGACTGGATTAAAAATCCGGAAAACAACGATACCGTTTCCGACAAGACAGAGCTTTCCGATGCGGAAATCACCAAAGGTAATGCCTCCTATACCATGGACAAGGACAATATGAGAGTCTGGACCACGGACGGCGAGGATGTTTATTACCAGGGTACTTCCGACAAGGAGCTGCCGGTTACCTTAAAGGTGACTTACACACTGGACGGTAAGGAGGTAACAGCGGAGGAGCTTGCCGGCAAGAGCGGCCATGTGGTCATTCGTTTCGATTACGAAAACAACCAGTATGAAAATGTGGAAATCGACGGTAAGGAAGAAAAAATCTACGTTCCCTTTGCCGTGCTGACCGGCATGATTTTAGACGATGATGTATTCAGCAATGTGGAAGTGACGAACGGACGTCTCATCAACGACGGCAGCCACGAAGCGGTTGTGGGCATCGCCCTTCCGGGTCTTAAGGATAACCTTGCGCCGGATGACGACAAGTTAAATATTCCCGATTATGTGGAAGTGGAGGCGGATGTGAAGGACTTTTCCCTGACCACCGCCATGACCATTGCCACCAATGAAATTTTCAATAAGGTGGAAATGGAAGATGTGGATACCGATTCCTTACGGGATGTGGCAGACCAGATTACCGATGCGTTTGGACAGCTTTCCGACGGATCCGAACAGCTTTATGACGGACTCTGCACATTACTGGAAAAATCAAAGGAGCTGACGGACGGTATTGACAAGCTGGCAGCAGGCGCCAAAACCGTGAAAGAAGGCATGGCAACCTTAAATACCGGTGCGGCCAAGCTCGCAGGCGGGGCTTCCGAATTAAACAACGGTCTGCAGAAATTAAGCGCCAACAGCGCTGCCTTAAACAAAGGCGCCGAAACCGTATTCAACAGCTTGCTGGCACAGGCCAACAGCCAGCTTTCCGGTTCCGGTCTGGGACTTCCGGCGCTGACCATAGGAAACTACTCCCAGGTACTTACGGACGCCATTACCAAATTAAACGGTGCGGCAGGCATGTCCAGGGAAGATGTGGAGAAACAGGTAAGAGCCAACGAGCCCCAGTTCCGCGCAGCGGTAACCGCAGCCGTTAAGAAGTCCGTTACCGAAAGTGTTACGGCACAGAACCGTCAGGGCGTGGAAACCGCCGTACTTTCCACTTACGGATTTTCCTCCAAAGAGGAATATGACGCCGCAGTGGCAGCAGGCAGCGTGGACGAAGCAACCCAGACAGCCATAGAGAGCGCCATTGATGCGGGCATGGCATCCAAGCAGAGCGAAATCGATGCCATGGTAGCGGCTACCATGGAGTCTGATGCCATCAAGCAGAAGATTGATACCGAAACCGAAAACGCTATGCAGGCTAAGATTAACGAAACCATGAATTCCGTAGGTCAGGCATCAGGTGCCGTCACCCAGCTTAAGTCCTTAAAGAGCCAGCTTGACAGCTACAACCAGTTCTACACCGGATTAAAGACCTATACCGCAGGTGTGGATGCTGCCGCTAACGGAGCCTCCACTTTATACAGCGGAGCCAATGAACTTGCCGCAGGAGCCGGAAAACTGGCAGACGGCACCACAGAACTTTCAAGCGGTCTGGATACCATGCAGAAGTCCGCTCCCGCACTGATTGACGGCATTACCGAGCTTCGGGACGGCGCCGGAAAGCTTTCTGACGGACTTTCTACCTTAAATGAAAAAGGCATCGGCGACTTAACCGAGTCCCTGGGTGAGGATTTAGACACCTTTGCAGCCCGCCTGAAAGCAACGGCAGATGTATCGAAGGATTACAACAACTACGCCGGCATTGCCGATGACATGGCAGGACAGGTGAAGTTCATTTACCGCACGGAGGGAATAGAGAACTAAAGTTCTCTGGACTAAAGTCTTCAGAACTGAAGTTCTCAGAACAAATAAAATAATTAAGAGTTTTTCCTGTGGCAATGCCTATTCTTTTATGATAAGATATTTTACAGAGAAAGAAGCTATCCGGTAAATACCGTATCAGATAAAGAGGGAATTGCAATATGAGGAAGAAAATAAAAAAAGGCAGTCAGAACAGCATACAGAGGGGCATGGCGTTCGCCACCGTTTTATTGTGCGGAGCCCTGTTTGCCGGCTGTGGCGCAAAGACTGCCGATACCGAAATACAAAAGGGAATGCAGGCTGTTGCGGATACGGATTATGAAGAAGCAATGGCCTGCTTTTCTGCTGCCGAAAATAACGGGGAGGATGCCCGGCTGATTGCCCGGGGAAGGGGCATTGCCAGCATCGGTCAGACCAACTACGAGGATGCCGTTACTTATCTGGAGGACTGTCTTGCCCTGTCGGACGGTGTGGTGGAAAAAATGGATGTGGATGTCAACCTGTATCTGGCAACCGCATACCAGAAAATAGGAAATAATGAGAAGGCAAAGGAAATTTACGATGCCATTCTGGAGCTGTATCCCAACCACACGGATGCCGCCTATTTACGCGGTTATGTGGAGCTTGTGTTAAACAATTACCAGGGGGCAAGAGCCGATTTTGACCGGGTAATCAGATTAGAGCCGGAGAACTACGACAGACTGATTCATGTCTATGAGGTGCTCCGCGACAACGGCTACCGGGAATGGGGCGAAGAGTATTTAAGCCAGGCGCTGACGGAGCGTTCCGCAAAAATGAGCGCCTTTGACAGGGGACGGATCAATTATTATCTGGAAAATTACGAAACGGCGCAGCTTGATCTGGAAGAGGCCAAAAATGCAGCTCCGGGTGATTCCGGCGTCTATTTGTATTTAGGCATGGCGTACGAAGCCACCGGCGACTACAACTATGCCATTACCAACGTGTACACAGCATATCTGACACAGAAGGACGGCACCGCAGAGCTTTATAACCAGCTGGGACTCTGCTATTTAAAACAGGAGCAGTATGCACCGGCGCTGGATGCGTTCCAGAAGGCAATGCAGATACCGGACAACGGCATGATGCAGACCCTTTCCTTCAATGAAATCGTGGCATACGAATACCTGGGAAATTACAACCAGGCAGCCGCACTTTTGCAGAATTATCTGGCTATTTACCCGGATGACGAGACCGCAAAGAGGGAATACGGCTTTTTGTCCACCCGTTAGCCGGTAAAAAGTTTAAAAGCCCCAAAATGCCGCAAATATGCATATTTTGCGATTGTGAAATAATTAACCCACAATATCTTGTGGGTTAGCATTGACTTCCCTAAGACGAGATGATACTATAAGTGCATAGCGTTTGAAAGGGAGGGACTTTCGTGTTACAGGTTATTAAAAGAGATGGTGAAAGGGTGGACTTCACATTAAGCAAGATTAACGATGCCATTATGAAGGCATTTACGGCTACGGAAATGCAGTACTCAAACGACATCGTGGACCTGCTTTCACTTCGTGTGTCTGCGGACTTTCAGGACAAGATTAAGGACGGAGCTGTCAGCGTGGAGGATATCCAGGACAGTGTGGAGAAGGTATTGGGACAGGCCGGCTATGAGGATGTAGCCAAGGCTTACATTTTATACCGCAAACAGCGGGAAAAAATGCGTACCATGAAGTCCACAATCTTAGACTACAAGGATGTGGTCAACAGTTATGTAAAAGTGGAAGACTGGCGTGTAAAAGAAAACTCAACCGTTACTTATTCCGTAGGCGGTCTTATCTTAAGCAATTCCGGCGCGGTAACAGCCAATTACTGGCTTTCCGAAATCTACGACCAGGAAATTGCGGACGCACACCGCAATGCAGATATTCATATCCATGATTTGTCCATGCTCACAGGTTACTGTGCCGGATGGTCACTGAAACAGCTTATCAAAGAAGGACTCGGCGGCATCACCGGCAAGATTACCTCTGCACCGGCAAAGCATTTATCCGTGCTCTGCAACCAGATGGTAAACTTTTTAGGCATCATGCAGAACGAGTGGGCGGGAGCGCAGGCTTTCTCCTCCTTCGATACTTATCTGGCGCCCTTTGTCAAGGCGGACAATCTGGCTTATCCGGAAGTAAAGAAGTGTATAGAAGCCTTTATTTACGGTGTCAATACCCCCAGCAGATGGGGCACCCAGGCACCCTTCTCCAATATTACGTTGGACTGGACGGTTCCCGATGACCTGGCAGAGCTTCCGGCTATCGTAGGCGGCAGGGAAATGGATTTCAAATACAAGGACTGCAAGAAGGAAATGGACATGGTCAACAAGGCATTTATCGAGACCATGATTGAAGGCGACTCCAACGGACGCGGCTTCCAGTATCCCATTCCCACCTATTCCATTACGAGGGATTTTGACTGGTCCGACAATGAGAACAACCGTCTTTTGTTTGAAATGACTTCCAAATACGGCACCCCGTATTTCTCCAACTATATCAACTCCGACATGCAGCCTTCCGATGTACGAAGCATGTGCTGCAGACTGCGTCTGGACTTAAGAGAGCTTCGCAAAAAGACCGGCGGTTACTTCGGTTCCGGCGAAAGCACCGGCAGTGTGGGCGTTGTTACCATCAATATGCCCCGTATTGCGTATCTGTCCGCCAATAAGGACGAGTTCTACGCAAGACTCAACCGTATGATGGACATTGCGGCGCGTTCCTTAAAGATTAAGAGAGGCGTAATTACCAAACTTCTGGAAGAGGGCTTGTATCCTTACACCAGAAGATACTTAGGCACCTTTGACAACCATTTCTCCACCATCGGTCTGATCGGTATGAACGAAGTGGGACTGAATGCCAACTGGCTCCGTGCGGACATGTCCGACAAGAGGACCCAGGAATTTACCAAGGAAGTGCTGAATCATATGAGAAACCGTCTGTCCGATTATCAGGAGCAGTACGGCGACCTTTATAATCTGGAAGCGACACCGGCGGAAAGTACCGCATACCGTCTGGCAAAGCACGACAGAAAGCGCTGGCCGGCAATCAAGACCGCAGGCAAGCCGGGAGATACCCCTTATTACACCAACTCCTCCCATCTGCCCGTGGATTACACTACCGATATTTTCGATGCACTGGATATTCAGGATGATTTACAGACCCTGTATACCTCCGGCACTGTATTCCATGCGTTCTTAGGAGAAAAGCTTCCCGACTGGAAAGCGGCCGCAAATCTGGTAAAAACCATTGCGGACAACTATAAATTACCTTACTATACGCTTTCTCCTACCTACTCCATCTGTAAGGAGCACGGTTATCTGGCAGGAGAAGTGGCAGTATGTCCTCACTGCGGACAGCCTACCGAGGTTTACAGCCGTATTACCGGCTACTACAGACCGGTACAGAACTGGAACGACGGCAAGCTGCAGGAGTACGCAAACCGTAAAGAGTACGATGTGGACCATTCCGTTCTGAAGCGTCCCGTAAAGACCATGGTAAAGCTGACCAACTATGCGGACGAGGTAGAAGTTTCCGTAGAGGAGCCTAAGGATGTGAAGTACCTTTTCACCACCAAGACCTGTCCGAACTGCAAACTTGCCAAGGAATATTTAAAGAATGAAAAGTACGTGGTAATTGATGCGGAAGAAAATATGGAGCTGGTACAGCGTTACGGCATTATGCAGGCGCCGACTCTCGTTGTGGTAAACGGTGACCACTTCAAGAAGTATGTCAATGCCTCCAATATTAAAAAATATGCAGAAGAAGCCGCTATGATGGTATAGGCTTCCTGTATAAAAAAGATAAGAAAAAAAGACTGTTCCCGCGACGGATACCGGAGAAGGGTATCTGCTGCGGGAAATAGTCTTTTTTATTTTTCGTAAATTTATGCTTGCACAATCAGATAAACTAAGATATACTCTTTTTCATAAGCAGATACTTCTTTTTTCTAATTTTCTTTTGCCGGCGCTCGCCGGTGTCTAAAAATTCAAGAATTCCTGCTTAGAACCCAAGAACAACAAAATAATCTAAGGAGGAAAACGTGATTAGAGAACTGAAGAATGCAGTAAGCGCTTCCGGGAAAGAAGCGCAGTACGATGAACATGCCAAAAACATCGCGGGGCAGAAATTCATCATAGCCAACATTTTGGCAAAATCCGTGGAAGCTTTCCGTGGAATGAAGCCGAAAGACATTATTCCCTACATTGAAGGGGAGCCGTACATCAGCAAGGTGCCGGTGGAGCCGGGACTGACCAATGCCGCCCGGGAGGAAAACGGGCAGCGTGTGGTCGGATTCAACACGGAAAATCAGGAAATCAACGAAGGACTGGTACGGTTTGATGTAATCTGTTATGTGCGGCTGCCGGAGAGGGAGGGAGAAAAGGTACCCGACGGCAAAAAGAAGCCGCTGACCCAGATAATCATCAATCTGGAGATGCAGAAGGACCAGCCCAGTGAATATCAGATTTTAAATCGGGCTGTTTTTTATGTGAGCAGACAGATTTCCGCCCAGAAGGAGAGGGATTTTGCGGGCTCCCATTATGACGATATCAAGAGCGTGTACTCTATCTGGATTTGCATGAATATGGAGGAAAACAGCATGAGCCATATTCATCTGACAAAAGAGGATATGATGGGAAGCCAGCCGTGGAGGGGAGGACTGGACCTGTTCCATATCGTTATGATTGGGATTGGAAAAGACCTGCCCGGACAGGAAGAAAACTATGAACTGCACCGGTTCTTGGGAACCATATTTTCCCAGAAACTTGCGGTGGAAGAAAAGTTACATATAATGAAAACGGAGTATGATATATCAGAGGAAGAAGATTTCAGAAAGGATGTGAACGAGATGTGCAACTTAGGTGAAGGGATTATGGAAGAGGGCATTGCCATAGGAATGGAAAAAGGACGTGAAGAAGGCATAGCTATCGGAGAAACGAGGGGAAGAGAATCCGGTCTGGTGCAGGGACGTGAAGAAGGCATCAGTATTGGAAAGGAAAGGGCACAGTCAGAGCTTATCCGAAGCATGCACAAAAATGGCTTCACAGCAGAGCAGATCGCGGCAGCTACGGACAAGGCGTTGGAAGAGGTAAAAGCTATCCTGGCATAGGAAGTGGATAATAGTACAGATACATGCAAAACATTGCCACATAATTACAGTCATACACAAAAACAGGAGCCCCGGAAGGCTCCTGTTTTTTATGCTTTTCATTTGTATATAATAGTTTATTCCAATTCAAATGCACCGGTGTAGAGCTGGTAGTAGGTGCCCTTCTTGGCAATCAACTGGTCGTGTGTACCGCGCTCAATGACTCTGCCGTGGTCAAGAACCATAATCACATCGGAATTCATGACAGTGGAAAGTCTGTGCGCAATGACAAAAACGGTACGGCCTTCCATCAGCTTATCCATACCGCGCTGGACGATGGCTTCCGTACGGGTATCAATGGAAGAAGTGGCTTCGTCCAAAATCATAACCGGCGGGTCTGCTACGGCAGCACGGGCAATGGCAAGAAGCTGGCGCTGTCCCTGGGAAAGGTTGGCACCGTTGTTGGAAAGTTCGGTATCGTAACCGCCGGGGAGTCTGGTGATAAAATCATCGGCGCCGGCAAGCTTGGCGGCAGTGATGCATTCTTCGTCCGTGGCGTCTAAGTTTCCGTAGCGGATATTGTCCATAACCGTACCGGTAAAGAGGTTGGTATCCTGTAATACAATGCCTAAAGAGCGGCGAAGGTCCGCTTTCTTGATTTTGTTGATGTTGATGCCATCGTAACGGATTTTACCGTCTGCAATATCATAGAATCGGTTGATTAAGTTGGTAATAGTGGTTTTACCGGCACCGGTAGCGCCTACAAAAGCAACCTTCTGACCGGGTTTGGCGTAAACGGAAACATTGTGAAGCACCGTTTTTCCCTCTACATAACCAAAGTCCACATCATTCATCTGCACATCACCCTGCAGGGCGGTATAGGTAAGAGTGCCGTCACCGTGGGGATGCTTCCATGCCCAGCAGCCGGTGTGCTTATCGGTTTCCGTGATGGTGCCGTCCGGGGCAATATTGGCATTTACCAGAGTAACATAGCCGTCGTCCGTTTCCGGTGTTTCATCCATCAGGGCAAAGATACGCTCGGCACCGGCAAGACCCATGACGATGGAGTTAATCTGCTGGGACAACTGGTTGATGTTGCCGGTAAACTGCTTGGTCATGTTTAAGAACGGAATGATAATGCTGATACTGAAGCCCAGTCCCGAAATACTGATGTTGGGAACACCGGACAAAAGGAACAGACCGCCTGCTACGGCAATCAGCACGTAAATGATGTTGCCGATGTTCATAATAATGGGACCTAAAATATTGGCATAGGCGTTTGCCTTGCAGCTATCGTCGCAAAGCGCCGTATTGATTTCTTCAAAATCGGAAATACATTCTTCCTCGTGGTTAAAGACCTTGATGACCTTCTGACCGTTCATCATTTCCTGGATAAAGCCCTCTGCCTTACCGATGGACTGCTGCTGTTTGATAAAGTATTTGGCAGAACCGCCGCCGACTTTCTTGGAAATAATCATCATGGCAGTCACGCCCACAAGGAGGAGCAGCGTCATCCAGACACTGTAATACAGCATGATGAAAAAGACGCCGATGACAATGGCAATAGAGCGGATTAAAGCGGGCATGGACTGGGAAATGAGCTGACGCAGCGTATCGATATCGTTGGTGTAATAGCTCATGATGTCGCCGTGCTTATTGGTGTCAAAGTATTTGATCGGTAAGTTCTGCATGCCGCCGAACATGGAAATACGCAGCTTGCTTAAGAATCCCTGTGTGATGAATGCCATCAGCTCGGAGTAAACCGTGACGGCAATAATGGAAATCACATACATGGAAATCAGAATGACCATTAACGGCGTAATTTCCTTTACGGCTGCCGTCCAGTTTTTGTCCGGCTGCCATACTTCGATAATAGCGATAATCTTCTGGATGAAGATATCGGGAATGGCGGCGGCAATCGCGGAAAACAGGATACAGAACACGGTTACGGGTACGAGTACCGGGTAGTAACCGATGAGAGTTTTCATAATACGTTTGAAGGTATGAGGATTGACTTTTTTATTCGGTTTATTCATTTTCGTTTCCTCCCTTCGTCTGCTGCTCGTAAACTTCTCTGTAAATATCGCTGCTCTGAAGCAGGTCTTCATGCGTACCTGCGGCGGAAATGCTGCCGTTGTCCATGACGATAATCAAATCGGCATCTTCCACGGAGGCAATACGCTGGGCAATGATAATTTTTGTGGTATCGGGAATGTAATTTTTGAAACCGGCGCGGATTAAGGCATCCGTTTTGGTGTCCACGGCGCTGGTGGAGTCATCCAAAATCAGGATTTTCGGTTTCTTTAAGAGGGCTCTGGCAATACAGAGACGCTGCTTCTGACCGCCCGATACGTTGGAACCGCCCTGTTCAATGTAGGTGTCGTATTTGTCGGGGAAGGTCTGGATAAATTCATCTGCCTGGGAAAGACGGCAGGCTTCCGTGATTTCCTCATCCGTCGCCGCTTCATTGCCCCAGCGCAGGTTATCCTTGATGGTGCCGGAGAACAGCACATTTTTCTGAAGCACCATGGCGACAGCGCTCCGGAGTGTGGGAATGTCGTAGCTCCGTACATCCACGCCGCCCACAAGAACGGCACCCTCCGTTACATCATAAAGTCTCGGGATTAACTGTACCAGAGAGGATTTACTGGAACCGGTACCGCCGATAATACCAACGGTCATACCGGAACGGATGGACAGGTCAATATCCGACAGGGCATATTTTTTCGCCCTGGCGGAGTACTTGAAATTCACATTCTTAAATTCGATGGAACCGTCCTTTACTTCCATAACCGGGTTCTCCGGTTCCTTTAAGGAAGGTTCTTCTTCAAGCACTTCGCAGATTCGCTTGGCGGACTCCGCAGACATGGTAACCATGACGTAAATCATGGAAAGCATCATTAAGGACATTAAAATCTGCATACCGTAGGTCAGCATACCGGAAATCTGTCCCACATCCAGGGCGGAACCGCCGCTGGTTATGGCGAGCTTGGAACCAACCAAAAGAACCACAACCATGTTGATATACACGCAGAGATTCATAAGAGGGGTATTCAGAGCCACGATACATTCGGCTTTTGTAAAGTCCTTACGGATGTTGTCCGCCGCCGTATTGAATTTCTGCTTTTCGTATTCTTCCCGGGAGAAGCCTTTTACCACTCGCATGCCGCGGACATTTTCTTCAATAGATTCGTTTAACCGGTCATATTTCTTAAACACACTGCGGAAGGCAGGCATGGCTTTTTTGCCGATGGCAAGAAGACCAAAGGCAAGAATGGGAATTACCATAACAAAGACAAATGCTAATTTGCCGCCCATGACAAATGCCATGACCGTGGAGAAAATAAGTAGCAGCGGGCTTCTTATGGCGATGCGGATTAACATCATAAACGCCATCTGCACATTGGTAACATCCGTCGTCATACGGGTTACCAGGGAAGATGATGAGAATTTGTCGATGTTCTCAAAAGAATAAGTCTGGATGCGGTGGAACAGGTCGCTCCGCAGGTTCTTGGCAAAGCCGGTGGAGGCTTTTGCACAGGTAAAGCCGGCAAGACCGCCGCAGACCAAAGAGATGGCTGCCATTATAATAAGAAGAAGTCCCACTTCCATAACGCTTTCGATGGAAGCGCCTGCCTTAATCCGGTTGACCAGATTGGCGGTGATAAAGGGGATAATCGTCTCGATGACAGCTTCGCCTACAATAAAAATGAGCGTAAGAATGGTAGGTCTTTTGTATTCTCTTACGCATCCGGCAAGTTGTTTTAACATACTTTTTTCCTCTTTCTATAAATTGTGCTCTAATATTTTACTATAAAGCTTTGCGGAAAAAAAGGCAAGGGAAGAGTTGCTAAGGCGGCTTTTTTATGCTAAACTTTTTACAAGTGAGTAAATTTTTACAACTAAAAATTTATAATAGAAAACGGAAGAAAGGTTCAAATCATGATTAATAAACTGATTGCCAACATCAAAAAAACAAATGCCCCTATTGTAGTGGGCTTAGACCCCATGCTTTCTTACATTCCGGAGCATATTCAGAAAAAAGCGTTTGCCGAATACGGTGAAACACTGGAAGGTGCCGCAGAGGCTATCTGGCAGTATAACAAAGGTATTGTGGATGCCGTAGCGGATCTGATTCCCGCCGTAAAACCGCAGATTGCCATGTATGAGCAGTTCGGACTTCCGGGACTGAACGCTTTTGTGAAAACCGTAAATTACTGCAAGGAAAAAGGTCTTGTGGTTATCGGGGATATCAAAAGAGGCGACATCGGCTCCACTTCCGAAGCATATGCGGCAGGTCATCTCGGCAAAGTAGCCGTGGGAAGCAAGGCATATTATCCGTTCGGCGAGGACTTTGCTACGGTCAATCCCTATCTTGGTTCCGACGGCGTGAAGCCCTTTATTAAGGTATGTAAGGAAGAGAAAAAAGGCATCTTTGTCCTGGTAAAGACTTCCAATCCCAGCAGCGGCGAATTCCAGGACCGCGAAGTGGACGGCAGACCGCTTTATGAAATCGTAGGAGAAAAGACGGCAGAGTGGGGCGCCGAGTGCATGGGCGATTCCTACAGTTATGTAGGCGCCGTGGTAGGTGCCACTTATCCGAAACAGGGCGAAATTTTAAGAAAGATTATGCCGAAGACCTTTATTTTAGTGCCCGGTTACGGTGCACAGGGCGGCAAGGGCAAGGACCTGGTTCACTTCTTCAATGAGGACGGACTGGGCGCCATCATCAATTCCTCCCGCGGCATCATCGCAGCCTACAAGCAGGAAAAATACGCATCCTTCGGGGCGGAAGCTTATGCCGATGCCTCCCGTGCAGCCGTGCTTGACATGAAAGAGGACATTGCGCAGGCATTGGAAAGCAGATAGAAAAAAATAGGAATCATCAGAAGAGGATGATAAAAAGATAAGTCCATGTACTTACAGAAATGCAGGTATGTGGGCTTTTTTGTTAGATGAGATGTGATTTTTGTGAGACGGGAATGAATAAGAGGAAATGAAACTTACGACTATTGAATATTTCCCGGATTTATGTTAGCATAGGAAAAGACTTAAGGCATTGATACGGAGGATTAAAAGATGGAACAGTACAAGCAGGAATTTATTGGCTTTATGATAGACAGCAAGGTGCTGAAATTCGGTGAATTCACCTTAAAGAGCGGCAGAAAAAGCCCCTTTTTCATGAACGCCGGAGCATATGTGACAGGCGAACAGCTTCGTAAGCTGGGACAGTATTACGCAAAGGCAATTCATGACAACTTCGGGGACGATTTCGATGTACTGTTCGGACCGGCATACAAGGGTATTCCCTTAAGTGTGGCAACCACCATCGCCTACAGCGAGCTTTATGGAAAAGAAATCCGTTACTGCTCCAACCGTAAAGAAGTAAAGGACCACGGAGATGTGGGTATTCTTTTAGGAAGCAATTTAAAAGACGGCGACCGCGTGGTAATGATTGAAGACGTTACCACTTCCGGCAAATCCATGGAAGAAACGGTGCCTATCGTCAGAGCACAGGCGAATGTGGAAATCAAGGGACTTATGGTTTCCTTAAACAGAGAAGAAGTAGGACTGGGCGGCAAAATGGGTGCACTGCAGGAAGTCAGCGAAACATACGGTTTCCCGACCCGTGCCATTGTCAGCATGTCCGAAGTGACTGAGTACCTTTACAATAAGCCCTACAAGGGAACGGTTTACATTGATGATACCTTAAAACAGGCGATTGATGCTTACTATGCACAGTACGGCGTAAAAAAAGAAGCGTAAGGATGTAAGAAGGAGGATGACTATGGAAGAAAAAGTGTATAAGACCATGCGGGGAACGGGTGCTGCGAATATTGCGATTGGCATTCTGACCATGATTGTAGGAGTTGCCACCGGCGTTCTTTTGATTATCGGGGGAGCGAAGCTTCTTTCCAGAAAGTCTGATATTTTATTTTAGAGATGAAACGGGCATTTCCACAGGGGGTGCCCTTTTCCTTTTATTATGGAAAGAAAGAGGCGAAAGGGAGATGGCACGTAAACAGCACTATATTTTTACCAATAAAAAACATTCGCCCAAGGCAATCATGTCCACGATTTTGGGAATTATCAGCATGGTTTCCCTTGTAGCGGTCATTTATCTGACCTATTTAAAAAAAGGCGATGCACCGACAGGATACGGCATGACGGGACTGTTGATATTCCTGTTTTCCGTTGTCGGACTTATTTTGGGAATTATGACGGCACTGGAGAAGGATAAGTATAAATTGTTCCCGTTTCTGGGAATTCTTTTCAATGCCCTTTCCTTTATCGGTATCGGCATTGTGATTTATGTGGGAAATTATTTAGCATAGAAAGGAAAACAACATGGAAGACATGGAAATTTTAACGGAAAGATGGGAGCTTGCCCGCGGCAGAATAGAGGAAATCTGCGAAGAGCTGAAAAACGAAAGAGTAGATTTGGGCAAATTTTCCGCTTATTTTTTAATGGAAGCAGAATGGTTTGCCCATTTGTTTAAGACTGCGGACAGAGTGAACGGCGAAGACTTTGAGAAACTGGATGAAGCCGACCTGACCGCCTTAAATGAGAAGCATTACGGTGAACTGCTGGGAGAAAGATACGACACAAGCTATGCGAATCCCGCTTTCGCAGTGGAACGTCTGGGAGAAGAATACGGCAGACTCTTTTCTGCCCTGCATGTACATTACCGGAGAGGTATCGGTTTTGTATACGACGAAAAGAAAGAATTATTTCTGGCTCTTGCCGAACTTTTCTTAGAGGTTTACAGCGCCTTTGTGTGTGAAAAAGAAGAAAACGGCGGAGTTCCCGCTTATGAGGAAATCCGCAAGATTTATTACTGGCACAGAAGTGATTATGCGGATGTACTTTCCCTGGAGCAGGTTGGAAATCAGGTGGTGCCGAAGCAGGATATGGCAAAGAGGCTTCTCATGGAAGCGGACTTAACGGATTTGCGTTACCTGTACCGCTACGGCGAATATATTTCCGACAGCGAGCTGAAAACGGCGGCATTCTTAAACAGCCTTCCCGAAGAAACCATAGCTACCATGGCGGATACCTTCACAGAAGGATACCGGATAGGATTTATCACCACCAATAAAGACATCAGCAAAAAAAAGAGCGTGTGCATTTATTATAATATCGGCTTTGAAAGGGTGGTAAGGAGAGCTGTTTCCAATTTTAAGAAAATCGGACTGGACTCCATTGTTTACAGAGGACGTTACCAGAGTACCGCGCCCAACAGACAGTATAGCTACGATCACAAGGATGACGATATGCTGTTCTTTGACAGACAGTATATGAACCGGAAATTAGAAACCTTAAAGACCGCGTTTGAACAATATAAGAAGGAAGCCGCACTGTTCGGCGGACCGGCGGTGATTGAAGTGTTCGGCGAGGAACCTTTTTCTCCGGTACCGAAGAAGGAAGCCATTCAGGGCGACGAGCAGTACCAGCGTCTGAATGTGGAATATATTTCCGCATACCGCCGGATGATGAGCAATTATGTGAAGGAAGAGGAGAGAAGCTTCACCATTATTGCGTTCCCCACGCCGGATATCGGGGACAATTTTACGCAGATTTTTGATGAAATTATCCGCATCAATACACTGGATTATTCCTTATATCAGAAAATCCAGCAGACCATGATCGATACCCTTGACCGGGCGGAATACGTGGAAGTAAAGGGTATGAACGGCAACCGCACGGATGTGAAGGTAATGCTCTGCGCACTTAACGACCCGGAAAAGGAGTCCAAGTTTGAAAACTGTGTGGCAGACGTCAATATTCCGGTAGGCGAGGTCTTTACCTCCCCGAGACTGAAAGGCACAAACGGTGTGCTGCATGTGAGCCGCGTGTTCTTAAACGGACTGGAATACCGGGATTTTGAAATTGATTTCAAGGACGGTATGGTGGCAGACTACCACTGTGGCAACTTCCCGGATGCGGAAGAAGGCAGACGTTATATCAAGGACAATGTGCTGATGCATCACGATACCCTTCCTTTGGGCGAATTTGCGGTAGGCACCAATACCACGGCTTATATGGTAGCGGAAAAATACGGCATCGGCGGCAAGCTTCCCATTCTGATTGCAGAGAAAATGGGACCGCATTTTGCAGTGGGCGATACCTGCTATTCCCAGGCGGAAGACGTAAAAGTCTACAATCCCGACGGAAAAGAAATCATTGCCCGGGAAAATGAGGTTTCCGCCCTGCGGAAGACGGATATGCAGAAGGCTTATTTCAACTGTCATACCGACATCACCATTCCGTATCATGAACTGGGACTGTTAGCTGCCGTGAAAAAGGATGGAAGCAGGGTGCCCATTATTGAAAACGGCAGATTTGTTCTGCCGGGCTGTGAAGAGCTGAATAAGCCCTTTAATTAGTAAATTCATATAAAATTAAGAAAAATACATTGCACCGAGGGTAAATATTTAGTAAACTGAACTTAAGAATGTTTTATTTCTTTACCGAGATTTTTTACGGATAAAAAGCCTGAAAGGAGAAAACAAGGTGGCACAGGTAGGTATTGTAATGGGCTCCGATTCGGATATGCCCATCATGGCAAAGGCAGCAGATGTATTGGAGGAACTTGGTATTTCTTATGAAATGACCATTATCTCCGCACACAGAGAGCCGGACGTATTTTTCGAGTATGCAAAGAGTGCAGAGGAGAAAGGATTCAAGGTGATTATCGCAGGTGCGGGAATGGCAGCCCATCTTCCGGGCATGTGCGCCGCTATTTTCCCCATGCCGGTTATCGGCATTCCCATGCACACCACATCTTTGGGAGGCAGGGATTCCCTGTATTCCATCGTACAGATGCCTTCCGGTATTCCGGTAGCGACGGTGGCAATCAACGGAGGCGCCAATGCAGGTCTTCTGGCAGCCAAAATCCTTGCGGTTTCCGATGAGGCGCTTCTGGCAAAGCTGAAGGACTACAGCCAAAACTTAAAAGAACAGGTACAGAAAAAAGACGCAAGACTGCAGGAAGTCGGCTACAAAAAATACATGGAAAAGTAAAATTGAGGTGGAGATTATTATGGATTACAAGAACGCAGGCGTGGATATTGAAGCAGGATACGAATCAGTGGAGCTGATGAAGAAGTTTGTTAAAACAACCATGAGACCGGAAGTAATGGGTGGTCTCGGCGGTTTCTCGGGAGCTTTCTCCTTAGACAAGATTAAGGAGATGGAAAAGCCCGTATTGTTATCCGGTACCGACGGTGTGGGTACCAAGATTAAACTGGCATTTTTACTGGACAAGCACGATACCATCGGTATCGACTGCGTGGCAATGTGCGTGAACGACGTGGCATGTGCCGGCGGCGAACCTTTATTCTTCTTAGATTACATTGCTTGCGGCAAGAACTATCCTGAGAAGATTGCCACCATCGTAAAGGGCGTGGCAGACGGCTGCGTACAGTCCGGTGCGGCGCTTATCGGCGGAGAAACCGCAGAGCATCCGGGACTGATGCCCGAGGATGAATACGACCTGGCAGGATTTGCCGTAGGCGTGGTAGATGAAAAGGATTTGATTACCGGAGCAAATATCAAGCCCGGCGATGTGCTTGTGGGCATTGCTTCTTCCGGCGTACACAGCAACGGATTTTCCCTGGTCCGCAAGGTGTTTGAGATGACCAAGGAAAGCCTAAATACTTACTACGAAGAATTAGGCACCACTTTGGGCGAGGCGCTGCTTGCTCCGACCCGTATTTATGTAAAAGCATTAAAAGAAATCAAGAATGCAGGCGTTACTGTAAAGGGCTGCAGCCATATCACCGGCGGCGGATTTTATGAAAATATTCCGAGAATGCTTCCCGAAGGCATCAATGCGGTGGTAAAGAAGGACAGCTACGAAGTGCCTGCCATCTTTAAGCTGATGCAGAAGACCGGCAATATCGAAGAAAAGATGATGTACAACACCTACAACATGGGACTCGGCATGGTGCTGGCAGTAGACCCCGCCGATGTGGAAAAGACCGTGGCTGCGATTGAAAAAGCCGGAGATACCGCTTATGTGGTAGGTTCCTGTGAAGCCGGAGAAAAGGGAGTAACCTTATGCTAAGGACAGTTGTTTGCGTATCCGGCGGCGGTACGAATTTGCAGGCAATATTGGATGCCGTGGATGCGGGAAAGATTACCAATACCGAAATCGTTGCCGTTATCAGCAACAATCCGGGCGCAAAAGCCCTGGACAGAGCGGCAGCCCATCACATTCCGGGTGTGGTTATGAGTCCGAAGGACTATGAGTCAAGAGCGCTTTTTAACGAAGCATTTACCTCTAAAATGGAAGAGCTTCAGCCGGATTTAATTGTTCTGGCGGGCTTCCTTGTAAAAATCCCGGAGAGCATGGTGGCAAAATTTTCCGGCAGGATTATCAACATCCACCCGTCCCTTATTCCCGCCTTCTGCGGTGTGGGATACTATGGACTGCATGTGCATGAAGAAGCCTTAAAGAGGGGCGTAAAGGTAACGGGAGCAACCGTCCATTTTGTAAACGAAGGCATGGACGAGGGACCGATTATTGCCCAGAAGCCCGTGTTTACCGAAGAGGGAGATACCCCCGAGATTTTGCAGAGACGTGTGATGGAACAGGCAGAATGGCTGCTTCTTCCCCAGGCGATTGATGATATTGCCAATGACAGACTGTATGTAAAAGACGGACATGTATACACAAAAGGAGGCAATGCATGAAAGTACTGATTATAGGCGGTGGCGGCAGAGAGCATGCCATTGCGGTTAGCATGAAGAAAAGCAGAAGAGTGGACAAGCTCTACTGTGTACCAGGCAATGCGGGTATTGCGGAAATTGCAGAATGTGAACCTTCCATAGGCGTTATGGAATTTGATAAAATCGTGGCATATGCCAAAGAAAAACACGTGGATTTAGTATTTGTGGCACCGGACGATCCTCTGGTAGGAGGTCTGGTGGATGTTCTTAAGGAAGCTGGCTTCCGTGTGTTCGGACCGGATAAAAAAGCGGCTATCTTAGAGGGCAGCAAGGCTTTCTCCAAGGACCTTATGAAAAAATACAACATTCCTACCGCAGCCTATGAAACCTTTGATGATCCGGAGAAAGCGCTTGCTTATCTGGAAACGGCGGAAATGCCCATCGTCTTAAAAGCGGACGGACTGGCATTGGGAAAAGGCGTTCTTATCTGCAACACTTTGGAAGAAGCCAGAGCGGGTGTGAAGGAAATCATGCTGGACAAGCATTTCGGCAGCGCCGGCAACCGTATGGTAATCGAAGAATTCATGACCGGCAGAGAGGTTTCCGTACTTTCCTTTGTGGACGGCAAGACCATCAAGCCCATGACCTCCGCACAGGACCACAAGCGTGCCAAGGACGGAGACGAGGGACTGAACACCGGCGGTATGGGCAACTTTTCCCCCAGCCCCTTCTATACCGAAGAAGTGGATGAGTTCTGCAAGAAATATATCTATCAGGCTACGGTGGATGCCATGGCAAAGGAAGGCAGAGAGTTTAAAGGCGTTATTTTCTTCGGACTGATGCTGACCCCGAAGGGCCCCCGTGTCTTAGAGTACAATGCCCGTTTCGGTGACCCGGAGGCGCAGGTGGTGCTCTGCCGTATGGAAAACGATATCATGGATGTGGTGGATGCCTGCATCGACGGCACACTGGATAAAGTGGACCTTAAGTTTGAAGACAATGCAGCAGTCTGCGTGGTACTGGCTTCCGACGGTTATCCGGTTTCCTATGAAAAGGGATTTCCCATCACCGGACTGGAAAACTTTAAGGGAAAAGATGACTATTACTGTTTCCATGCAGGCACCAAATTTGATGCCGAGGGCAGAGTCGTAACAAACGGTGGACGCGTTTTAGGCATCACCGCCAAGGGAAAGGATTTGAAAGAAGCCCGCAAAAAGGCCTATGAGGCTACGGAGTGGGTAAGCTTTGAAAATAAATACATGCGTCATGACATTGGAAAGGCAATAGACGAAGCCTGACGGAAGAAGGTCCGGGGAGGCGTAAGCTTGAAAGAACCGCAGTTTCCGGCAGGAAATGCCAGACGCAGAAACGGAGGAAAAAATGAGATACTTGAGTGGGAAAAACAAGATGGCAGAAAGAATAGGAAAATGGATTGTTACCGCATGTTTTTGCCTTGTAACGGTTCTTTGTCTGGCACCGCATCTTACGGTTTCTGCCGCAACGGGAAAGGTCAGCGCTTCATCCGCCAACATCCGCTCCAGTGCGGATTCGGGAAGCTCTGTCGTAGCAAGTGTGTTAAACGGCAACAAGCTGAATATTCTGGAAGAAACAACCGGCACGGACGGTAAGGTATGGTATAAGGTAGAAGTGGATGCCAACAGAACCGGTTACATCCGTTCTGATTTAGTGACAAAGGACGGGGGTTCCACAACCACAACGACTACCACTACAACGACTACTACCACAACCGGAACAAGCACAGCGACCGTGAATTCCTCGGTTACCGTAAATACGGAAGGCGTGACAGAGGTACAGCCGGTCAGCGCAACCGTAAACAAGGACGGTGTCCGGGTAAGAGGCGATTCCAATACCACAAGCGGCATTGTTACTACAGCCACCAAAAATCTGGTGGTAACCGTTTCCGGTTACAAGGCAAACGGCAGTGAAACCTGGTATCTTTCCACCTTCATGATTGACAGCAAGGAAGTACAGGGCTATATCCGTTCCGATTTCGTAACCCTTTCCGGAGAACTGGTGGCTCCCGAAACACAGCCTGAGACACCGGTGGACAACGGAGACGATGCAGCGGCGGAAGAGCCGGAAGAAGCGCCTGCTTATGAAACGGAACAGGAAGGGGATACCTGGTATCTGATTGACAATGTTGCCGGTAAAAAATACCCCATCAACAAGCTGATTACGGAAGCAGAACAGAATGCAGAAAAATTAGCAGCTTCCCAGAAAAAGGTTTCCAAGCAGAAGACCATTATTATTGTGCTGGTCATCATACTGGCGCTTATCCTCATGGGTGTATCCTTCCTGATTTTCAAGGTTAGAGACATGATGGACGACGGCTTTGATATGGAAAGCGAAAGAAGACAGCCCCAGAGAAGTCCGGAAAGAAGACCTGCCGGACAAAGACCTTCCCAGAACGGAAGACCTGCCGGGGAAGCACATAGAGCAGCAGACGGAAGAACCGGTGCAAGACCTTCGGGAGAGGCACACAGGGCATCCGCCGGAGCAGCGCAGGGACACAGACCTGCCGGAAATAGACCTGCCGGAACAGGAGTAGCACCCCAGGGGGCAAGACCCGCCGGAAATAGACCTGCCGGAACAGGAGTAGCACCCCAGGGACATAGACCTGCCGGAACAGGAGTAGCACCCCAGGGACATAGACCCGCCGGAACGGGAGTAGCACCCCAGGGCGCAAGACCCTCCGGAAATAGACCTGCCGGAACAGGAGTAGCACCCCAGGGACATAGACCTGCCGGAACAGGAGTAGCACCCCAGGGACATAGACCCGCCGGAACGGGAGTAGCACCCCAGGGCGCAAGACCCTCCGGAAATAGACCTGCCGGAACAGGAGTAGCACCCCAGGGACATAGACCTGCCGGAACAGGAGTAGCACCCCAGGGACATAGACCCGCCGGAACGGGAGTAGCACCCCAGGGCGCAAGACCCTCCGGAAATAGACCTGCCGGAACAGGAGTAGCACCCCAGGGACATAGACCTGCCGGAACAGGAGTAGCACCCCAGGGACATAGACCTG